>ERZ1740072.116-NODE-116-length-37200-cov-5.462916_pt1 | contig 37200 bp, 34 predicted proteins | sample MGYA00581733_ERZ1740072 | MGnify/ENA primary metagenome ERZ1740072 (study PRJEB43018, sample SAMN04849741) | marine metagenome | isolation source: floating plastic debris | place: Pacific Ocean | collected 2008-08-30 | study: EMG produced TPA metagenomics assembly...
GCGTCAGGCTCGTCAAGCACGGGCGGCGGGTCGATAATGATGGCGGCGTACGACGCACGGGCCTCTTTGAGCATGCCCTTGAACTTCTCTGACGCAAAAAGATCCGCCGCATTGATCGGAGTCTTCTCCCCAGCAAGCACGTCGGCTCCAAAACCCTCATTCTGAAACACCGCTTCAGACAGCGATATATCGCCGTTCAGAACCGAGACGATGCCTTGCGCTGGCACATCCGAGAAATACTCATGCAATGTGCGACGCCTTATATCACCCTCCACCAGTAGCACGCGTTTTCCCAACCCAAGAAGGTTTTGCGCCAAAGCCAGAGAATTAGTCGTTTTACCCTCACCCGGCACGGAAGATGTCGACAGGATGATCTGTGGTGGATTGTCCACGTTGGACAACATGATCGAGGTGCGTAGATTACGGATGGCCTCCGCCGCAGCCGAGGTCGGTTTGTCCGACAAATATTGCAGCACTTTGCGTCGCTTGGTTGACGGCATGCTGGGAACTTGCCCCAAAACCGCATAGCCGGTGAATGCCTCCAGATCCTGCGCTGTACGAAATCCGTTGTTGCGCATTTCGCGCAACAGCACGAGACCAGTGCCAAGCATCAAGCCGAGCATACCGGACATCGCGAGAATCAACGATTTGCGAGGTTCCGACGGGCCGATCGGCACGACAGCGTTCGACAAGATCCGACTATCCGCCTGCTGAATACCCTGCTGCGCAGACGTTTCGTTAAACCGCGTGAGGAAGTATTCGTAGAGAACCCGCGTTGCTTCGGCTTCGCGGGTCAGTTGTTGCAAGGTGATCAGGTCTTCGCCTTGCTGGTCCAATGCGCGGTTCAGTTCGACTTCCGAGGCGCGAAGTGCACGCAGCTGCTGATCAGTGCGACTCAACTCTATCTGTCGGCGCTGTAAAACCTGCTGAAAGCGCGTGTCAAAAGCCTGGGCCATCGCATCGTCGGTGCTTGCCTGCGGCAACAGTCGCGTGAGCTGCGCGTCTTCTGCCAGCGCAGCTTGTGAATCCCTAGATTGGGCCACTTCCAAAGCCGTAATGCCCGCTTCAAGATCGCCGCGGTTCGCCTCTGCGGTCGCAATACGGTCACGCATATCCTTGATTTGCCGCTCAAGCGCCTGCAACCCTTCGATGGAGACCAACTCGGTCGAGGCGCTGAACTCCGACACGTCCGCTTCGGCCTGCTCAAGCCGCGACTGCAACTCCGACACGCGTTCGCTCAGCCAAATGGTGGCCTGTTCCGTCGCCTCGAATTTCACTTCGATCTGGTTGAGGATGTAGAGGTCAACAATCGTGTCTGCGATGCGCGCTGATTTACGCGGGTTTTCTGTTTCGACCGTAACTTGAAAAACGAGGCTCAGCGGAACGTTGCGAACACTCACGTCCTCCAACAAGCTGGACACCACCCCATCACGTGTGCGTTGCTCTTGCTCTTCCTTAGTCAGGACGATCGGCGCTTCTTCCAGCCCCAATGTCTCTTTGATGCGCGATTTTACTTGATCGGCAAGCGTCTGCGGCCGCAGGTCGGCATTGAATTCCGGATCTTCCGCGAGGTTCAGTCGCTCAACGACCTTACCCATCTGACCACGGGCACGCAGTACTTCAACTTCCGAATTCACTTCGGAGGTGGCACCTGACAGACCGCCCACGACACTCTGCAGATCGTCAATCTGTTCCTGATTGGTCTCAAGAATCACCACAGCTGTGGACCGAAATAACGGTGTCGCAACTATGTATGCGTAGTACCCGCCTGCCATCACCGACAATACAGTGAACAGTATGATAAGCCATTTTCCACGCCAAATCGTGGCAAGCAAAGCGCCCAGATCAATAACGTCCTCATCAACTGTTGAACCAGCAGGTTGAGGCGCACTAATGTCACTCGCAGAGAGTCTTCGCGAAACTTGCATTGATTTCAGACGTTTACTAAAACTTTTCTGTTCATCTCACCCTCAATATACATTTCCAAACGCTATTGAAAGAAACAAAGCCTTTAATTTGGGCCGCTTTTGAGGCACTAGCTGTTTTTTGCCATGAGTGGCCAGTTGTGCTTTCCCTCGCCTCAAGGTCCATGATATATCAGATGTAACTCATTTGGAGGTTTATCGATGACCAACAATTTCTTTTCGCTTCTGGCTCTGGCAGCCTCAGTTGGACTCGCGGCTCCGCAAGTCGTTTCGGCTCAGGTTGCTGATGGTGCGCCGGTTTCCATTGACTGCGAAGATCCAGCAAACCTTTCCAACGAAGCATGCCTTGGTTTGCCGGAGGGCGATGCGCCCGTCACCAACTTGGCTCCGATCCTTCTTCCGGTTCTCGGTGTTGCCGCACTTGGTGCTGGGCTGAGTGGTGGTGGTAGCAGCACACCTTCAACGCCAAGCACACCTTCGACCCCGTCTACGACCAACTAAACCTAGGTTCATTCACGTTTTTTGAACTGTGAGGGCCCGTTTGCGGGCCCTTTTGGTTTGGTATTGCGAAGGGACTGTACAGTTCTATCAAGCAGTCCCTTACCTTGCGACATACCAGTTTCTGCTCTGCCAAATCGGATTCGGCGGCCAACCGCGCCGATTTGCCACTGCGCAGCCCACATTTGTCTTGGAATTAACGAAAACTCTGAACACCCAGCCCGGGCACATCAACTCCTCTTTAACGCAACCGCTCTTAACTCGGCTGAGTGCGTGGGGGCGTATGGGTCAGCTGTTTACAGCGGATCGCGTGAGTGGAGTGAAAAATGGGGTTTTGGGTAAAGTCTATTGCGGGCTGGACATCAGTCTGCACGAAAGGGTGTGCGATACTGGCAGTGGCGATCAGCTTGGGGAGTGCGCCGCAGACCACGCAGGCACAGACACAAATCAGCTATACACCGGAACCGTTGGTGGTACGCATTGACCGCGGCTGCTTGCTCCGCGAACGCCTGCGCGAGATCGGGCAATTGCGCAAACAAAGCAGGCCAGTCGAAATCCGAGGCGCGATCTGTTTTTCGACCTGCACCATGTTTCTTGGTCTGCCGAACACATGCATTTCGCCAGACACGACCTTTGGGTTCCATGGACCCAGCTCTTATGGGCGCCCCCTTGACCCGGCAACATTCAACCGCGCGTCAAAGGTGATCGCGACACACTACCCCGAGCCTTTGAAGCAGTGGTACATGGACGAAGGGCGCTTCAAGATCCGCAGCATTTCACGGGTCAAAGGGGCCAACATCATAAAGATGGGTGTTCCCGCCTGCTAAGTCCCCTGCCCTACCAAAGCAGAGCGCACGCAACAATGGGTCTGTCGTTGCGCCCTTTGCACCAACCGGTCTTGAGCCCGATTCGGATGGTTTGCTATTCGGGACCGGCGGAAAGGGTCGGAAACACGCTCAAGACAACGGATGAGAACCACATCTGTGCCGATGTGAATTATGGAGCAATCCCAGTGCTTTACGCTCGCCCTATTCTGTTTTTGGTGGCGTCCACAACATCTTGGGCTTGTGATGAAACGACCCACAATGGCAGAACTGTGGACAAGTCCTCTCCTCTTTGATTATGTAACGCTAAACAGTGCTTTGGCGAAACAAAGCGTTACTACATCGAGGCAAACAGTGGCAGAGCCCCTTTTGATCAACGAACGCGTGCGCGCGCGGGCCGATACGCTTGGTACAGCGCTTGATGCGCATATGCTGGCGTCCTTTGCACCGGACGCACGGAAGGTGTTGCGCCGCTTTTCGGCTGGTGAGGTTGCGGACCTTTTGGGCATCTCAACCAGCTTTTTGCGCAAGCTGCACTTTGACGGCAAGGCGCCAGAGGTTGAAACCTCGCAAGGAGGTCGGCGGCAGTATTCAGCGGACGACATCCTGACGCTGCGGCGGACCTTGGATGGCGGCAAGACCAGCTATCTGCCCAACCGTCGCCTTGGTGAAAAGCTGCAGGTCCTGTCCTTTCTCAACTTCAAAGGCGGGTCCGGCAAAACCACCAGCACGATCCACACCGCGCAGCGCCTTGCGCTCAAGGGCTATCGCGTTCTGTGCGTCGATGTGGATCCACAAGCGTCCCTAACCGTGCTGTTTGGCTATCGTCCGGAATACGACTTTCTGGATCAGGGCACGCTCTATGATGCGCTGCGCTATGATGATCCCCTGCCCTTGTCAGCCGTCATTCAGGATACGTTCTTTCCGGCCATCGACCTGGTACCCGCTGGCCTCATGTTGCAGGAATTCGAACATGAAACGCCCCGCGCGCTGATCGACAATGTGCAGCCTGCGTTTTACGCGCGCATGGCCGCTACGCTGAGTGAGGTTGAGGCGGATTACGACGTGGTCCTGTTCGACTGTCCGCCGCAACTTGGTTATCTCACCATGTCGGCGCTCTGCGCATCGACCTCAGTCATGATCACGATTGTGCCAAACATGCTCGACGTCGCCTCCATGGCGCAGTTTCTGCAAATGAGCGCGGATTTGCTGGATGTGGTGGCTGACGCAGGTGCGCCGATGTCGTTTGACTTCATGCGCTTTCTGATCAACCGGTACGAGCCCAACGATGGTCCGCAGCAGCAGGTGGTGTCCTTTCTGCGTACCCTGTTCAAGGACGAGGTGATGGTCGCCCCGATGCTGAAATCTACGGCGATTTCGGACGCTGGCCTGACGCAGCAAACCATTTACGAGGTCGAGCGTACGCAGTTCAACCGCCAGACCTATGACCGCGCGCTTGAGTCACTGAATGCTGTGAACGACGAAATAGAACAGCTGCTTCATCATGCATGGAGACGATAGATGGTCCGTAAAAACATACTGAACCCCGCATTGGCGCAGGTCGCCTCTGACCCGAAGCGCCCCAAGCCCCCTGCCCCGCGCGGCGCTGTGGGTGCCCTGCAATCCTCGCTGTCAAAACTGCAGGAAAATGCGGTTCAGGACATCGACCCGGCTCAGATCGACGATGCCGGGCTTGAGGATCGACTTGGCGATGACCATGCAGATCACCGCGCGTTGAAGGACTCCTTGCGCTCCTATGGCCAGCAGGTACCGGTACTTCTGCGTCCTCATGGCAAGACGCGGGGACGATACGAGATTGTCTATGGCCGCCGACGCCTGCGTGCGCTCAAGGAATTGGGCATGCCCATCAAGGCGATGGTGCGGCAGCTGAGTGACGACGAATTGATCATGGCCCAGGGTCAGGAAAACACAGCCCGCCGCGACCTCAGCTTTGTGGAAAAGGCGAGTTTTGCTGCGCAGCTTGAAGCGGAAGGCTATGCGCGCGACACCATTGCCGCCGCGCTTTCCATCGATCAACCAATGGTCAGCCGGATGTTGAAGGTTGGGCAGGCTGTGCCCCTGAAAACATTGCGCAAGATCGGACCAGCGCCCGGGATCGGGCGCGACAGGTGGCTGGCTTTTGTCAAACTCCTTGAGGTCAAAGGTATGCGGACCCGCGCCTTTGCTTTCCTTGACACACCTGACGCGCTCACAATGACGTCGGACGAGCGATTTGACGCGATATTTGACCGTGCCAAGGCCCCTGCCCCAAAAGTGACGGCTGACAAACCGCGCGCCTTGCGCAGCGCCGCTGGCGGCGTGCTGGGTGATATCCGGACAGGGCGAAAAGGCGTGACACTGAACATTTCAAACAAGGACGGTTTTGCTGCCTGGCTTGATGCCGAGGCCGAAGCCGTCATCGCAGAGCTTCACGATCGCTGGTCCGCCAGCCGTTCGGAAGACGAGCAGTAACCAACCCACAGGAGGACACGAGCAGACCCGCAGAAAAAAGAAAAGCCCCCCGAAACGGTGTCTCGGAAGGCCCTTCATAAGCTTGCACCTTTGAAGTAGCCCGCAGCGCCTGTCTCTGTCAACTCCGGTCCCATGTCCGGGGGCAGAAAACTGTTGTCTCTCGTCATATGATACATGATTGCACATGCCCAACGAAATGTCGGGCAGGCCGGGGCGTACGCGTCCACCGGACCTGCTACTATTGACAAATGGTCCCTGATTGCTCCGCTGACCCATGCAGCCGAAAGCTTTGGCATCGGTCATCGCCAGCTAGGCGTTCTGCGCACGTTGATCACCTTTCACAAACAGCAGTTCTGGCCCGTGACAGCGGAGCGTTTGATCGTGTACCCGTCGAACCGAACGCTGTGTGACCGGCTGGGCGGCATGCCCGACAGCACCTTGCGGCGCCACTTGCGCACACTTGTGTCAGCCGGGTTGATCACCCGCAGTGCCAGCAGCAATGGCAAACGGTATCGGCGGGGCAGGGGAGCGAATGAGATCGCTTTTGGCATCGATCTCGCTCCTCTTATCCGTTTGGCGGCGAAAATCCGTCAAGCCGCTCAGAGGGCACAAGACGAAGCCGAAGCACTTGCCGCACAAAGGGGGCGATTGCTTGCCCTCCTCAAAGAGCTCAAGGCACAAGACGCAGCGCCCCATACCACGTTTCTTGTTGATCTAGCGCGCGCCTTGCGGCGAAAACTGGGGCTGAATGAAATCAACGGCCTGATCAAACAGGCCACAGCACGCTTGTCAGCCGTCATCAAACAGACAGGTGCTGCAATGAAAATGAACGGCAGTGACAGCCAAAATGAACGGCACAAAGAACAGCAAGAAAGAAAAAAAACAGATCGGACAGAAGACATCACGCTGCATGAACTCAACGCACTCTGCACAGAAAAAGTGTCTCTCTTCCCGGATCGGATGCACGATTGGGACGATGTCACGCGCACTGCAGCCGTTGTCGCGCCTATGATCGGCATTAGTGAAAATACCTTAGACAAGGCGCTCCTACGCGTTGGGCCGGTACCAACTGCCATCCTTGTTCTTTATGTTCTAGAGATATTGCCCAAGGTGGAACAGCCGGGTGCCTACTTGAACTATCTTGTAAATCACAAAGAGGCCGTGTCAGAAGCGATTTCGACCTTGCGCCGGACAAACTTGTCAGCTGACAATTCCGAAAAAGTTTATTATTCAATAGCTTAGATAAAACTGGTGCCGACAAAGCTTGCCGAAGTGAAGCCGAGCGTACGCTCTGTTATCAACTGCTTAACACCGGCTCCGCATTTTGCCCAAGTCTTTATGCAAGGAGGCTTGTGATGCCTATTTCCGACAGTTTTCATGACTATGCAACCGGTTTGAGTAGCCCTGTTCAGGGTGGTTTTGACATCACGCCCGCAGACGGTGCCGATCTTGCTGAGGTGACCCGTGCGCTGATGGTGAGCGGGGCAGGGGATCTGGCGGTCATCCTGAAAAACGGTGATGCGATCACCCTGCCCGGTCTGACTCCGGGCGTGATCTATCCGATCCGCGCCGCACAGGTGGCCGCCACGGGTACCACGGCGACGGGCATCAAGGGGCTGATCTGATGCTCGGGGTCGCGGTGGGGTTGCAGCCCCAATACAGCAGCCGTGTCGCGGTCCCGTTTCCTGATGGCTTTGCCTGGGATCATGGGCGGTTTGAGTTTGATGTATCCCGTTCTGGTGGACGTTTTGAGACGGCATTAAACCCGCGTGACCTGATCAATCCGGCGATCTGGTCCGGCCCGGCATTTCACGTGGATCGGGCGGGCGACGATTCCAACGATGGGTTTGGAGCGGAGGATGGAGACTTTTCTGCGGCCAAGCGTACGATCCACGCGGCCTTTGAAGCCGGGAATGCAACCGGCGCACCCTATCGTGTTCTGGTAAATGCCGACACCTATGAGGGCAGCGCCTTTACCAGAAATGGCCAGACTGAACCGGATCAGCCAGTTGCGGTTCTGGGGTGGGGTGGGCGCGTGCGGTATCGCACTGGCCCGTTCGAGGTGAATTGGTCGGATACCGGTGGCACCTATTCCGCCTCTGTCAGTTCAGTGCGCCGGGCCTTTCGCACCGACGTGTTGACACCCGAAGGTCTTTATACGGAGCTTGAGAATGTGGTCGATGTTGCCACCTGTGCGTCGACCCAAAACAGTTGGGTGCGAGACGGTTCTACGGTGCACGTGAACATTGGGGGCGCACCTGGAAGCGAAGATATTGCGCTGATGCGGTCGTTCCACGGTGCACGGTTCCTGAACCATGATCAGGACTTCTATATCGAAGGGTTTGACATCGAAGGTGGGATTACGGGTGCGTTCCATTTCGACGCTGTTGCCAGCCGCAATATCATCGGCGTGGATTGTTCGTTCCGCTACTCCGCACCGTCCAATCCGTCTGCTCCGCTGGATGCGGTGCGCGTGCGCCGGACGGATGGTTTGGTTTCGTTCTTTGGCTGTGACGCGAGCTATGGCGCAAAGGATGGGTGGTCGTTCCATGATGATGGCACCCCAGGTATGCACGTTCTGTTGCAAGACTGTTCAGGTTGGTACAACGGTGCGTTCGGCGCGTCGTCCGTCAATGCGTTGACCATCCATGATGCGGTTTATGCAATCGATCTGAATGGATCCTATGGCCTGTCACGCAATGGGGCCGAGGTGCATTCGATTCAGAATGCGCAATGGTGGCTGGCTGGAACCAGTGCAAAGGCGCGCGATATCGACGGGTCATCCATTGCCTATAAATGTTCGAACGCCTCGCAGATGTGGTTGCAAAACGCTACGGCTGATGCAGCAGGCAGCAGTGTCAATTACGCGTTGGAGGCCAATGGGGGGACGGTGTTTACCCGTGCTTTTGACTCCGGTGCCGCCGCGTTCGAAGTGTATTCTGGTGGGTCTGTCACGCCGTTCTGAACGAGGCTGTCGGCAAGTGCGGACCAGTCCGGGATTGCCTCGGGTTGGCGGCCATGGTTTTCGCAGCGCTCCGGCCAGTCCGGGGCGCTGTCACTGATCAGGCTGGGGATGTCTGGGTTGCACAAACGTGAGGGTACAAGGATCGGCAGGCCGTAATAGCGATAGAGCAGGATGCGGTTGGAATTGGTGATCTGATATTCCACGCCCGGCACATCCTGAAATGGCGCGAGGCCGATATCGGCGTGCTGGATATGGCCAAGCGTTTTGGCAAATGGCTGTTCTCCGTGCCATGTGACATTGGAAAGAGCAGGGGGCGTTGATTTCAGGCGTCCAATGACATGGATTTTCCAGTTTGGGCAGGCTTTTGAAGTGCGCACGATCGAGGATACATCAAGCAGTGTTGACCCGGCGCAGATCGCGACTTTCTCATTCGCTCTGCGCTCATATGGGTCAGTCGCACTGACCTTTACCTGATCAAATGGCACGCCCATAGGATCGATGGTAACGTTAGCATGATCCGAGAACCTTCGTGCAATCAATGGACTGCCTGTGCTGATGCGGTGAAAGTGGTGATGCGCAGCCTCTGCCCGCAGCAGCGCCTTAGGCGCGTTCAAAAGGCGGATGTCATCGGAGACGCGGTAGATCCGTGTGGCTTGAGACGCATAGCGTTTGACCAACGGTGCCAGCATGACTGGTGCGCCGCTTTCGCAGATCACCACGTCCGCCTGTTCCAGCGGTATGCGTAACTTTCGTGCCCAATAGGCCGTGTAGAGCCTGTTGAGCGGCTCAGTCACTCGATTCAGGGTCTCACTCCGCCAGTTAACGGGATGCCATGGGGACAGCCCGTAAATGCCGGTGAGCGTGGGGCTGATCTGCGTTGTTCCTTGCTTTGGCGCGTAGCCAAGCGCGGTCAGCCGTTTGTCCCCCTTCAGTCGCGACAGCCAACTGTATCCGACGGTGATATAGGTGACGTGCCAGCCTTGTTTTTGGAGGTGATCCGTCACCCACAGCATGGACGTGCGCCGTTTTTGGCGCGGGAAATGGCCAGTCAGGAGGACAAGTCGTTTCATGCGAGGTGCCTTTGGGGTTTGCGGCTAAGGCCGAGCAATATGAGGTAAATACAAGTTCCCAACGCTATCTGGCTGAGCAGGGGCAGCGGCGGGCAAAGGACTAGGGCTGTGCACATTGTGACGCCAGCCAGAAGAGGAGAAAGGCCAGGGGCAAGGTCGCTCGCCGAGAAAGCCAGCGTATCCAAGGCGCGGGCTGTGAACCAAAACCCGGTCAAAAGGGCAGCAAGCGACAGTGCGAGTGCGGCGGCAGTGACTGACAAGGCAAGGGCAGGGGCAATCAGGGCGGCGCTGAGCGCGAGCGAGAAGGCAGCCCGTTGCAATACCAGCGTAGTGTGCCCGCGTGCCATCAGTGCCTGTGTGAGGGGCATGAGCAGGGCGCTCAGCAGGCCCAGAGCGGCGAGTGACCGCAACAGGGGAACGGCTGCGGGCGCATGGCTTGATCCGACGGCCAGCGTCAGGATCTCGGGTGCGGCCACCAGCGTGCCGCCCCAGACCCAGACCGACAGCGTGGCACAACGCGCTATATGTGTGTGCAGGCTGGCGCGCAGATCGCTGCTGCTGCTCAATTGCGGCAGGGCGATGTAGCGCAGCGGAGAGAGCGTCAGCGCTTCGATCAACTCAAGCAGGCGGGTTGCGATCTGAAACGCACCTGCGGCCACCGGGCCAAGTGCGAGGCCAATAGCAAGCTGCGCGAGAGGCAACTGAGAGGTGGTGATTAGTGCACGGCCGCCAATTTCTGCTGTTTTGGGCCAAATTAGGAACACATATTGCCATTTGGGGAACTCCCTTGGTCGCCATCTGGCGAGTGCAAGGGACAGCGCACATGTGAGGCTCGCATTGAGCAGGGCGAACGCCACAAGGGCCCAGGCACCCCAGCCACAGGCGAGCATCCATATGGCCGCGGCAGCAGCGAGGGTTTGGACAGCGAGGGTGCGCAAGGCGAGTGCGCGCAAGGCGAGACGCTGGCGCAAGATACCTTCGGATACAGCGCCGAGACCGTTGAACGTGGGAATGATGCTCAGTGCGAGCAATAGGGGGGAAAATAACGCGCCGAGTGCTGCCAGCAGAGCCGTGATCAAACCACCACTGCCGAGAGACAGAGCGAAGAGGGCATCGCGGCGCCGCGCCTTGCGCAAAACGATAACCGCATCTGAGATGCCAGCTTTGTGCAGGCTCTGCGTCAGGCGGATGGGTGCAAAGGCGGTGGCAAACAGACCGATCTCGGACAGTGTCAGCACACGGGTGGCTGCAAGGAAGAGGGCGGCGTTGATACCCACACGGGACCAGCTGAGCAGGAAGGACCAGTACCGCGCACTCATGCCGTCACCTCTTTGGCGGCAGGTGCTAGAGCGCGCATGAGGGGGCGTTCGATCCACAGATGGGTCAGCAGGCCCACGGCCATAGCCAGTGCGCAGACGGTGACTGTATAAACCGCAGCCCCCAACAGCGTTGCCGGCAAAAGCGGGAGCAACAAAAGTGTTGCTGCGCGCAGGGCGAACCGGTGTGACAGGTAGAGCGCATAGGACGCATCCCCCCAGATCATCCCCGGCAGGGCAAGCATGGGGCACAACAATGTCCCCGACGCCACGATGATCATTGCGGGCAGCCCAGCGGCGATGAAGCGGGGCAGGGGCGTTGGATCGAGCGCGATCAGTAGTGCCAGTCCAGCGCACACTCCGACGCAAGCGGCCCCGATATGGGGCATATGCCAGCCTCTTTGCCAAAGGAGGGCGACGATGATGCCCAGCAGGAATTCCACAATGATCGGGTTGGTCCAGAACGTGAGTTGGGGGCTGTCAAAGGGCACAAAAAGGCCAAGTGTGGACAGCGTAAGGATCAAGGCGCTAAGGGCGAGAAACGGTCTGGGCAGCGCAAGGCATAGGGCGGCCAGGGCGTAGAAGAACACCTCGTAATTCAGGGTCCAGCCAAGCGACAGAACTGGGGCGATACGTCCGTCGGGCCGTTCGTAGGGAAAGAAGGTGTAGGAGCTGAGGATCTGTGCCGGGTCAAGCGTCGTATCCTTGGCGCCGCCGGGTAGAGCGATCAGCACTGCGACCATCAGTGTGGTGAAAAGGAAATAAAGCGGAACAACCCGCATCAGACGGCGATAGAGAAACGTACTTGGGCGCCCAGCGAGACGGCTGGCGGACAGGGTGATGACAAAGCCCGAGATGACGAAAAAGATGTCGACGCCCCGGGTCCAGGGGATCGCGTCGCCGGGCAGGGGAAGTACAAAGTAGTGCTCGGCCTCGGCCAACAAGTGACCTACCAGAACCATGAGGGCCGCCAGTGCGCGCAAAGCTTGGAGACCGGGGAGCCTAGGCGTGTTCATGAGAGGGCTCTTTGTCATGCGGGACGGAGCGCTGACCCGGTTTGCGGTGGCGCGATGCAAAGATCACCATGTGGCGCATTACGCTGTCTGGCAGGGGGTCAGGGAGACAGCGCGGATTGCGGCGCGATTGGAAAAGGGGAGCAGGTTCTGGAAGCTCGGGCACCCGGACAGTGCGTTTGCGCGACAACGTCACAATGGCGCCGATCAGTGCGAGCGAGAAAAAGAAATTCTGGTGCGTGAAGTAGACCGAGTGGCTGGAAAACAGCAGGGCCGCGCCGATCTGTGCATAGAGGGCGGCCCAGCCCATCGAATGGTGCGCACGCACAAACACGCGGCGCAGCACAAACCCGATCGCCAGGATAAACGCGGCCCCGCCGATCGCCCCAAAATCCACATAAGCAGCAGTGAAAAAAGGGAACTCTCCTCCGCCGATCACCACATCAAGCGCTGCAAGGCGCGGCGCGAGCAAGCCGAGGAAGTAGCCGTCTGTGAATGTCAGGAACATCACCCCTTCCAACATCATACCGCCATAGGTGTGCTGGATCGATTGGGTCAGCGGCGCAAAAGCGTTGAACATGTCGTTGACCACATAAAAGGCCAGCTTCTGCGCGGCGATATCAAATGCAGAGCGTTGGATGATCGGGTTGGTGATCGCTTCTCGTGCGACCCAGAGACCTAGAAACAGAACCACCCCAAGGGCCAGCCAGTGCAGCCCAAACAGACGCCCGCGCACAAGGCACGCGGCAATATAGACGCTGAGAAGCAGTTGCAGCAGCAACAAACGCTGGCTCATCACGATGGGCAACACGAATAAAGCGGCGGTGTTCACACCCAGCGTCAGCACCATCATCCACCGCCCCTGTCTGCGCAGTCGGCCGGTGGCCAACAGGGCCGCGGCACAACAAGCCGTGGCCGGCAGGGCGGCGTAGAACAGGCGCATGCCGGTGAACAGCTTGTTCTCCAGCAGCAGATCGCGCGTGGTCAGGCTGTCAACATAGACGTTGGCGGCAAGGGCGGTGAGGCCCCCCACCTGCATCGCTGCCGTCAGAATCCAAAGGGCCGATACCCCCAGCAGCAACAGATAGGCAAAAAACGTCAGGCGTGCTGCACGGTTGAATTCGATCCGCGACACCGGCGCGCGCCGTCGCCCGGACCCGATCCGCGCAGCCAGATCCCCTGTGGCATAGGCTGTCACGCCCAGTATGATCCACCAAAGCCCTGTCGCCTCGAACACGCTGATCGAGATCCCTTCGCGCCGGATAAACGTCTGGACGAGGTCCAGCTCGCCAAGCTGTGCCAAAGTGTAGGCCGCGACACATCCGGTCAGGCCCCAACAAAGCAAAAGAAGCGTCAAAGGGGAAAGGGCGGTTCTCACGCTGCATGTCTCCGCGCAAGGCGGCTTTCATAGATGGCGATGTCCGCAGCACACAGCGCTTCGATCCGGGGGCGCAATTTGTGCGGCACTGACAGTGGCACAGGGGCCACGTTGCGGCGCAGGTGGACCAGTGGCGTGAGGGTCAGGCGGCGTAGTCCGCGCAGAAAGGCGTCGGGGTCGGACAAGTCTCCGACCAGCTCAAAGCGTGCCAGATGTCGGATGGCCCTGACCGTCAGCGCGCCGATGTTTATCCCCGGTCCCTGCCAGTGTCCGCCAAAATAGAACAGGTATTGCGAGGCAAGGCGCTGTGCGTCGGGCGTGTCCAGAAACCCTTCGAGCGTTGCGGCACGTCCGGGGTCGGGGTGTTTGCGCTGTACGTAGTGATAATGTGAGACAAACCTGTCCACAGGGTCTCGCAGCATCGTGACAAAGCGATAGTTGCGCGCGGCACCTTCGTGCAGGTGTGGGTCGTATTGAACGTGCCCCGAGATCAGCCTTTTGCCTGCGGCGACATGCGCGCGCAATTCGTGCCGCCGCGCACCGTAGTCACTCAGTATGGCGTCGGTGCCGCGCAGGCGCGGATCACCCTGGTTCAGGGCAATGCTGGCCTGCGACGTGAGGTAGCGCAGCCGCAATGCCGGAGCAAAGCTGGAGCCACCGCATTTGGGGACATGGATGTAGATGATGCGCGCCATCGTCGTCTCGTTCCTTGTTAACCGTTTGTTAACACATTGGAAAATTTAGAATTTTCCGAGTTGTGTTAGGATTTTGGTAAGGATCGCACGCCATGGTTAACGGGCACTTAACGGTGCTGGGAGTGATGATGCATTCGAGGAGAGGCCATGCACATCGCGCATCTTGTAACCCGCCTTTTGCGCGCGGGTTCAGAGGAAAACACATTGGCGACATGCCAATGGCAGGTCGAAGCAGGCCATCGGGTGACGCTGATCCATGGCGACAGTCATGACCCGTATTGGCAGGATAATATGCCGGAGGGCGTTGAACGGATCGCTGTTCCGGAAATGGTCCATCCCGTCCGGCCCATGCAGGACATCCGCGCCGTTGCGTGCCTGCGTGCTTTGTACCGAGAGATCGCGCCAGATGTGATCCATACCCATCAAAGCAAAGCGGGCATTCTGGGCCGCATCGCCGCCCGCGCGGTGCCCGATGCCGTGGTGGCCCATGGCATTCACATCGTTCCGTTCGAAGGGGTCAGCCCGGCCAAGCGGGCCCTGTACATTGCTGCGGAAAAGCTGGTGGCGCGGCGCACGGACGTGTTCATCGGCGTCTCGGAGTCCGTCGGGCGGGCTTATGTGCAGGCCGGGATCACGCGGCGGGGTAGGGTGCACTGTGTGCGCTCGGGCATGGATTTGACCCGGTTTGAGGCACCCCAACTGCCCGGTGACTGGCGCGAACTGCTGGGCGTGCCGCAGGGCAACGCCCGCCCTATGGTGGCGCTGATGATGGCGGCATTTGAGCCGCGCAAGCGGCATGTCGCCTTTCTGCAGGCCTTTGCCCGCGTGGCCAAATCTATGCCAGACCTCAAACTACTTTTGGCCGGGCGCGGTCCCGAAGAGGCGCGTGTGCGCGCTGCGGTCCGTGACCTGGGATTGGACGACAAGGTCGTGTTCTGCGGCCATCGCCCTGACCCCGAGGCCCTGTTTGCTCTGGCCGACCTGTCGATCCTGACATCCGAGCGGGAAGGGTTGCCGCGTGTCGCGGTGCAGTCGATTGCTGCGGGCTGCCCGATGCTGGTGCAGGACTTGCCGGGCCTCGACGAAGTGGTCCAGCACCGCGACAACGGCTGGATCAGTGATCCAACGGACATGGAGGCGACCGTGCGCCAAATGTGCCGGTTGCTGAAGGATCCCATGCAACTGGCACGCTTACGGCGCGGTGCACGAGCGGCGGATTTGAGCGACTGGGCCTTGGACGCGCTTGGTGCGCGCACCACCGCGCTTTATGGGCTTCCGGTGCGGCGGCCTGTTCCGGCTCAGGCGCAGTTGGTGGCCGCGTGACGCTGTTCATCAATGGGCGCTTTCTGACCCAACCGGTTTCGGGTGTGCAGCGCTACTGTCATGAGTTACTCGGCGCGCTGGATCAACTGTTGCAACATGATCAGGGCCGGATTGGCCCGGTCGAGGTGCTGGTGCCGCACGCGGTCACTTCACCGTCCTGGCGTGTGTTTCGCACGCGCGTCGTGCGTGGCGGCACGGGGCACGTTTGGGAACAAGGCGCGTTGCATCTTGCAGCCCGCGGTGGGCCTCTGCTTTCATTGGGCAATTCAGGACCGGTGCGGCATCGTGCCCATATCCTGTGTCTGCACGACGCCAATCTCTTTGACATCCCCGAGGCGTTTTCCCCCCGTTACCGGGCATGGCACCGCATGCTGCGCCCGATGCTGGCGCGCAGGGCTGCCGCGTTGCTGACAGTCAGCCACCATTCGGCATCGGCGTTGGCCCATCATTTACGCATGGATGCGCGCCGGTTTGAAGTGGTGCCCAACAGCGCGGAACATGTGCTGCACTGGCCTGTGCAGGCCGGGGTGCCGGCGCGTTATGGTCTGGATCCGGGCAACTATTTGCTGAGTGTTGGAAACCAGAGCCCGAACAAAAACATTGCGCGGCTTGTTGCGGCCCATGACGCGGCGGGCCCCGGCGTGCCACCCCTTGCGATCGTCGGCGGAACTGTCCGCGGTGTTGCGCAAATGGAGGCGGGGCAGGGCCGTCGCATTCATGCATTAGGCCGCGTGCCCGATAGCGATCTGCGTGGGCTCTATGAGGGGGCGGCAGGCTTTGTCTTTCCCTCGCTTCATGAGGGGTTTGGCATTCCTCCGCTTGAGGCGATGCAGCTGGGTGTGCCTGTCCTTTGCGCCCGCTCTGGCGCCATGCCCGACGTGCTGGGACCGGGGCCGCTGTGGTTTGATCCGCGCGATCCGGGTGATATCGCGCGATGTTTGCGCGCATTTGCTGACATGGATGCATCCCGTCGTAAGTCGCAATCTGTCATTGGTCGTGCCGTAGCCGCGCAGTACCGATGGGCAGACAGCGCCGCGCGTCTTTTGGACAGTGTCGAGCAGGTGGTCGGGCAAGCGCAGTTGGCGGCCTGACCGAGTTGAGCATTTTTCGTATGAAAGTGGCTTATGAGACTGGCAGGAAATCGGGCGTGTATTTGCGGTATGGGGAGCAAATGAAACCCATCAATCCCAGTGCCGCGCGATCCCGATGTCGTCAAAGGCGGCATCCGATGACACCACGGGCAGCTTCTCTTTCTGCGCCATGGCGGCGATCATACGGTCGAATGGATCGCGGTGGTCCCAGTCAAGCAATGCCGCCCTCAGGGATGCAGCCCCGGTCAGCGGAACAAGATCGTAGCCGTCCGAACTGGCCCGCTGGTCCAGTGTGTGGACGTGCGGGTCCATTTCGGGCCATTTGCCCAGCCTGACCTTTTGGCCGATTTCGTAGAGCGAAATCACCGACACAGCGAGCCGATCCGCAGTGGCCATCACGCTGCGTGCGTGCGCTGGCAGACGGGGGTCATCCGTCAACGCCATCGCGAAAGCGTTTGTGTCCAGAAGGTAGGACGTCATTCCCCTTCCCAAACCTGCAACTCATCTTCGCCGAGTGGGGCAAGGAAATCTTCGGGCGGCGGGGCGACCACGTCTTTGAGGCTGCCAAGCGTGACCGATGCTGGCCGCGCCGGGATCAGTTCTGCGGCGGGCACACCGTGGCGCGTGATAATCACGCGTTCCCCGCGGCGGACTTTTTCCAGCAGCTTGGACAGGTTTGTCTTGGCTTCGTGGACGGAGGCTTGCATGGTGGACTCGAAAAATATGACTAAGCTTTAGCTAAGTCTTTTTTAGCCACGTGTCAATCCTTAGGAGCGTTCAACACCCGGTGCCACGCGTTACCACAAGGGCCGTACGTCCGATCAGGGATAGGTCTTGCCAAAGCCCGACTTTCTTAGAATAGGCACGATCCATCCTGAGCCTTTGTTCGTAGCATCCATTGCTGCGCCCAAACACTTGCCATAGGCCGGTGACCCCAGGCTTGAGGCTGAGGTAGATGTGTTTGTGCGGCCCATAGCGTTCAAGTTCAGGTACGGTTACAGGACGGGGTCCGACCAGGCTCATCTCGCCCCGAAGTACGTTCCAGATTTGGGGCAACTCATCGAGGCTGGTCCGGCGCAGGTGTCGCCCCAGTGACGTAACACGCGGATCACTTTGCAGTTTTTGAGTGCGCTGCCATTCCTCGGCAGCTTCAGCGTTTGTTTGAAGGTGTTTTGCAAGCCGGTCCTCGGCATCGCCAACCATTGTCCGGATTTTCCAGCAGGTGAACCGTTTGCCATGCTGACCGACGCGCATATGCGCATAAAAGGCGGGACCGCCTTGCAAGCGTATAGCAAGGATCATCGCTGCGATCACTGGCAGCAGAAACGGGAGCAAAACCAAAGCCAATCCCAGATCGAGAGTACGTTTGCCGATGCGCTGATAAATGCGCCGTCCCAGGCGAAACTGATTGGACTTTTGACGATCAGATAGCAGATCGAGATGCGCCATAGGAAGGCTCCGTCATGTGAACCCACCCACACTCAGGTTACTCTTCTTTAAGCATTGTCGAGCTTAACAGTTCGTAAACGGAGAGACAAAAGTTTTAGAGGTTTTGGATGTATGGCGATCTCAAGGGCCGCACATTCAGGTGATCGTCTCGAAAGTGGGCTTGCCTGGTTCGACTAGGGCGGTCGTCAGACGCCCGGTCGCGTAAGCCCCGGTGTCTATCGCAATGCGACCGCGGGTGGCGATTGGTTCCTCGACAATTGTGTGTCCATGAACGACCCAAACGCCATCTGTCCTTGTGGCCTTGGCAAAGTCCGGGTGACCCCAGTGCAGGGTTTTGTCTGTCTGGTTTTCGATACTGCACGCAGGGTCGGCGCCTGCATGGACGACAGCGACATTGCCAGACCGCCAACACTTTGGCAGTCCTTTGATCCATGAGACAAGGTCTGGACCCATAGCCTCCTGCAACTGATCACGCGCCTGAACCAGCGCGTCGGCGCCACTGGTTTCGGTGACACCAGCAACGCCGAAACTGGCCAGAGTCTGCAACCCCCCATACCGCAACCAACGTGCGCCTGATCGTGTGGGATCCGTTAGAAAGTCCAACATCATCTCTTCGTGGTTGCCGGACAGGCAGGTGATGTCGGGGCGTGCATGCAAAAGGCGCAATACTTCGGCACTGTGATCGCCGCGGTCAACGTAGTCACCCACGCAAACCACGGGGTAAGTAGGCTCTTTGTCGAGAAACTGTTGAAGGAGATCGACGCATCCATGAATGTCGCCAACTGCAATAAACGGCTGATCAGGGGCTGTTGCCGGAAAGTCCGAGCCAGCAATAAATCGCTTAAACAGCCTTTGGATCATAAGCCATTCTCAGGTAAGTGGTGTTGCAATAGAGAGGCAATATTCCAACAACCCTTACGCGCTTGAATGGGTGAAGTGAAGTCATGGGTAGTTCCTGATAACATTCGGGAAAAAGCAGGGTCGGGTATGAAGCCGCGAGTAGGGGCAGTATTTTGTATTGGTGTCGCTTTGGCTTGGGCCGGCGCAGGACAGTCTCAAACCCTGTCCACACTTGGTACGCCCGGCTTAATCGATATGCCGACGGCTGAAGTGCTGGAGGATGGTGCGGTCGCACTGACAACGAATTATTACGGCAATAATGTACGAAACACCTTTATGTTTCAGGTGCTGCCGCGTGTGTATGGAACGTTTCGTTACTCGATAATCCGAGATTTCGATGGTGGTGGAACGAGAGACAGGTTCGACCGCAGCTTTGACCTTCACTTTCAACTTGCCGACGAAACCCTCCGGTTTCCCGCGCTTGCGGTTGGGCTGCACGACCTTGGTGGCACGGGCCTTTTGTCTGGCGAGTACGTCGTCGCTACGAAAAGCTTTGGTGATCGCCTCAAGGTGACAGGTGGCATGGGCTGGGGCCGGCTGGCCCAACGTGGAGAATTCCGAAACCCCTTATCCTATATTGCTGACGGATTTCGCGATCGCCCAAGCGCGGGCGCGGGTGGGATTAATGAGACGGGTCAACCGGACTTTGGGTCTTGGTTTCGCGGCCCGGACGCGATATTTGGGGGTATTGCATACCAGGCGCCCGAGCGTCTGAGTCTGCAGTTGGAATATTCGACTGACGCCTATGATCAAGAATCCAGCCGCGGACTTATCGATATCGAAACGCCCATCAACGTCGGCCTTAACTACACGTTTCCCAGTGGTTCCAACGTGCGCGCCTTTGTCATTGGGGGCCGGGAAATCGGGCTTCAGTACAGCTATGTCTTCAATCCCAAGAACCCTCGCACGCCCGGGGGATTTGACAAGGCGCCTCTGCCCATTGGCAATCGAAATGAAGCCACATTAGCGGACATGGAGTTAAGCGATCGCAAATCGCTCACTCTTGCACGCGAGCTGATGCAAGAGCGGCTGGATGAGGAGGGCATAACGCTTGAAGCGCTTGTGGTGGACGGACCGCGCGTCACCGTAAAGATCGACAACACACTGTGGGGGACTGAAGCGCAGGCTATTGGGCGAACTGCGCGGGTCATGGCCAATACGCTGCCCGGTAACATCGACACATTTATCATCACAACACAGTCCTTTGGTGTTCCAAACAGCACCATTACCTTGCAGCGCGATGACCTGAAGGAACTGCAAACGGATGTTGACGGAGCGTGGCGCTCGCTTGTGCGCAGTCAGATTGAGGATGCTGAACCCGGCACGCGTGAGGGCGAGATTGACGGGCTTTACCCAAAATTCTTCTACGGTCTTGGTCCATTTACAAGGTTCTCTTTCTTTGATCCGGATGAACCTTTGCGTTTTGATTTTGGTGCGCAATTTGCAATGAGCTACAGGCCAACTCCGGGCTGGAGTTTTGACATGCTGCTTCGCCAACCCATCTTCGGCAACATTGACGAGGCGACACGACGATCTGACTCGGTGCTGCCGCGCGTCCGATCAGATGCGGCACTCTACGCGATTGAATCTGATCTTGAGATCAACCGCCTTACCGCCGAATACATGTTCAAGCCCAGCGAGAATGTCTTTGGCCGCGTCTCTGCAGGCTATCTCGAAGCCATGTATGCGGGGGTGTCTGGCGAGTTGTTGTGGTATCCAATCGACAGCGCCTTGGCTCTTGGAGTCGAGTTGAACTATGTGCGGCAACGGGATTTCGACATTCTGTTTGGCTTGCAGGACTATGATGTCGTGACGGGACACGCGGCGGCCTATTACGAGTTCGGAAACGGATTTGTGGCACAAGTCGATGCCGGTCGCTATCTGGCCGGAGACTGGGGTGCCACGCTGGGTGTCGATCGCGAGTTCAACAACGGGTTCAAGATCGGCGGCTATTTTACGCTGACCGATGTGTCGTTTGAAGACTTTGGCGAAGGCTCGTTCGACAAAGGCATTCGGGTGACCATTCCGCTGTCATGGTTGACGGGACGGCCATCTCGGGAAAACTACGGCCGCACGATACAGCCAGTGACCCGCGACGGTGGCGCGCGGTTGTTCGTTGCAAACCGTCTTTATCCTGTAACGCGGGATTATCGTGCGGTTGGATTGAGCGAAGGTTGGGGACGTTTTTACCGATGATCCCGCGCCTTGCATATGTCGCGGCCCTTATGGTGGCATTGACCGGTTGCGGCACTGTCGTTGACGATGGCAGCGCGCTTGGCCAAACGGTCGCAGTGTTTCGGCCCGGACAAGCCGATCTTTCGCCCCGGTTCCTCGCCTTGTTCAGGGCAGACGCGCCGGCCTTGCAGGTTGGTTTTGTCGATCTCGAAACCAGCGGGAACGTGTTGCTAGAGCGACAAGACGGCGCGTTTGCCTACTGGATCAGCCCAGAAGGTGCACAGATTACTCTGCAATCGGGGCTGCTTCACAGCACGCGTGGCTTTGGCGAAGGGTTGCTGGCTTCGGATCTTTCGCAGCCGTTGGCTTTGGTTCTTGGCATGCAGTCAGGCACGTCGGACAGGTTTCACACCTATCTGGATGGGGAAGACCGCGCAGTAACGCGCACCTATCGCTGTCAGATCATCAACGACGGCGCGCGTGAGATTGACCTTTTTGGCACGCCGGTTGATACGCGACTGATGCGTGAAAGTTGTCGAAGTCTCGATCAGGACTTCGTTAATCTGTACTGGGTGGCGCCATCGCGTGGCACTATTGTACTGTCCCGGCAATGGGCTGGCCCTGTCGTAGGTGCGATTTCGACCCGTATCGTACCGAGATGAAGGAGACTTAGGATGCTGAAGTACATGATAGCGGCGGCTGCATTGGCGGCGGTTTCAAGTTGCGGAACGATCTATCGGTCGTCATCAGTACAGTCTGGACCAGCCGGCGGAACGAATGTGCGCGTCGTGCCAATGACAGCGGAAACAGTCGTTCAAGCCAACCGGTCACCCTATCAACCCGCAACGCTGCCTGCCGTCTTTTCCTTGACTGCCGGGGGTGGTTCGGGCCTGCGCGGTCCGGGGGCCTTGCCTGATCCGACATTCGATCTTGAGGCGCGGCCCAGTGACCTTGAATTGCGCGTGCCGCCTGCCGCAAATCCGGGCCCCTATGAAATCGGCATCGGCGACGTCGTTCTGTTTTCGACGCCAAGCTCTGGTTCAACAGTCGAAGAGTTGTCCGGCCTGCTTGCAGCGCAAAACGCGCGGCAGGGATATACGGTGCAGGACGACGGGTCGGTCAATATTCCGAATGTGGGCCGGGTGCGCATCGCCGGGCTGACCATCGAGTCTGCCGAAGACGTTCTGTTTCAACGCCTTGTTGAAAATCAGTTCGATCCGACCTTCAGCCTTGAAATTGCCGAATTCAATTCCCGCAAGGTGTCGATCGGGGGCGCTGTCGGCGCTCCCGCGGTTGTGCCCGTCGGATTGACGCCACTTTTTCTTGGGGATGCCCTGGCTGCGGCGGGCAGCGTGACGGTGCCGGATCAGGATTTTGCGTCCGTGCGGATCTATCGTGATGGCACGCTTTACCAGATTCCGCTGACAACGCTGTATAGCCGTGCGGACCTGTTGCGCACGCGGCTGGTGGACGGCGATGCGGTGTTTGTAGACACGGAATATGAACTCGATCAGGCGGAAACCTATTTTCAGCAGCAAATCCTGCTGTCAGATGCACGCCGCCAAGCGCGAAACACCGCCATCGTCGAGTTACAATTCGAGGTGAACACGCGTCGGGCCGAGCTGACCGAGGCACGCACCAACTATGAACTGCGCCAGGAGCTTGGTGCAGATAATCGTGATTATGTGTATTTGACGGGCGAGGTGCGCGACCAATCGCGCTTTGCATTGCCGTTTGGACGTACCGCCAATCTGGCGGATGCGATGTTTGACACTGCGCGCGGTGTCTCGGTTGAATCTGCTGACATTTCGCAAATCTACGTGCTGCGCGCTTCGCAAGACCCACGGGAGTTTGGCGCTGTGACGGCCTGGCATTTGGATGCGCGTAACGCTGCAAATTTTGCCCTGATGACGAATTTCCAGATGCGCCCCGATGACGTCATATTCGTTGCACAACAGCCCATTACGACGTGGAACCGGACGGTGTCGCAGATCCTGCCATCGCTGATCAACACTGCGCGCATTGCGACGGACTAAGTACCGAGGAATAAAATGATGACCATTACACCGGTTCTGCTTTGTGGCGGCTCGGGCACGCGGCTTTGGCCGCTGTCTCGAAAAAGCTACCCCAAGCAGTTCGTGCCGCTGCTGGGTGAACAGACGCTGTTTCAGGCCTCGGCAGAGAGGCTGCGGTCTTTTGAAAAACCGCTGGTGATCACTGGGTCTGATTTCCGCTTTATCGTGACTGAACAACTGGCGGCTCTTGGCATTGATCCCGGCGCGATCCTGATCGAACCCGAGGGGCGCAATACGGCGCCTGCGGTATTGGCCGCCGCGCTTTACCTTTACGCGCAGGACCCGGAGGCGGTCATGCTGGTCTGTCCGTCCGATCATCTGATCCCTGATAGCGACGATTTTCATGCCGCCGCGATGACCGCACTGGAAGTCGCTCAAACCGATCAGTTGGTCACGTTTGGTATCAAACCGACCTATCCTGAAACGGGCTATGGCTATCTCGAACTGGAAAAGGCCAGCGATGGGCACCCTGCCGCCCTGTCCCGCTTTGTCGAAAAGCCTGACGCAGACACCGCCGCCACGCTTGTGGCATCCGGCCGGCATATGTGGAACGCAGGGATTTTCATGTTCAAGGCCTCCGCTATTATTGAGGCGTTCAAGGCACATGCACCGAACCTGATCGATCCTGTGACAGAGGCCGTCGACAGTGCTGAGGCCGACCTAGGGTTCCTGCGACTCGCGCCGAAGGCTTGGTCCCAGGTCGAAGATATCTCGATTGATTACGCTGTGATGGAACGTGCCGACAATTTGTCTGTTGTCCCTTATTCCAGTGCATGGTCTGACCTTGGGGGTTGGGATGCCGTGTTGCGGGAAAGTCCGCAGGACGCACGTGGCGTCGCCACCCATGGGAATGCCACGGCAATCGACTGCGATACAACGCTGTTGCGCTCCGAAAGCGACGAATTGGCGTTGGTTGGGATCGGGCTCAAAAACATAGTCGCCATCGCCATGAACGACGCCGTGCTGGTTGCCGATGTTTCACGGGGACAGGATGTCAAACTGGCGGTACAATCTCTGAAAACGCAGGGTGCATTGCAAGCAGAACAATTCCCAAAGGATCACAGACCCTGGGGCTGGTTCGAAAGTCTCGTAATCGGCAACAGGTTTCAGGTGAAACGCATTGTTGTTCATCCCGGCGCTGCCCTGTCGCTTCAAAGCCACCATCACCGTGCCGAGCATTGGATCGTAGTCGAAGGCACGGCGAAAGTGACCGTGGATGAAGAGGTCAAACTGGTCAGCGAAAACCAGTCGGTCTACATCCCGCTCGGTGCAGTGCATCGCATGGAGAACCCCGGCAAAGTACCCATGGTGCTGATTGAGGTACAGACGGGATCATATCTGGGCGAGGATGACATCATTAGGTACGAGGATGTGTATTCTCGTGGGCCAGGTGCCAAGGGTTAAAGGCTAGGAATCTTTGTCGTCAGCAGATTCGTTTTTGCCGATTTTCCAAAGCCTGACGCGGGTCGTGCACGTTCGATTTTTGGCTGCCCCAACGATTGACGGCGAAGTTTCTCGTTGAAGGGGAAGTGATTCTCCTTATGAGGGAGTTTTGGACCAGTTCTGCTGCGTATGCGAGCGCATTTCGTGTGCATCACCATCACAGCAGCGGCGCAAGTTGGGCAAGCCCATGAGCCTGGATAATGCGGTTTAACTATTGATAAAAAACAATATTTTTTATGTTCGCGGCTCTTGCGAAAACCCAGTTCTGCACACAAATTAGGCATTGATTCAGCGCAACCTCGCGCAATTAACCAATTTACAAAACCTCCATTTGCTGCGATGCGACGAGTCAAATATATAGAAATAACGTAAAATTTTTGTACTTTCGCCTTGGGGGCCTTTGTTTTGAAATATGAGGATTTCTCTGCTGCTGCTGCGGGCGCTGCTGCTGCGGGCGCTGTGGCGGTTCCCAAGGCAGGTCAGTCCGGCTGGTATGCGCGGGCCGGCAAGCGGATTTTCGATGTGACGCTTGGCTTGATCGTGCTTCCTCTCCTCACCCCTGTGATTGTAGTACTTTGGTTAATTGCGCGTATGGACGGTGGTCCCGGTTTTTATGGACATGAACGTATAGGACAGTTCGGGGTCACTTTCAGGTGCTGGAAGATACGTTCGATGGTTTGCGACGCAAATGAACGTCTTCACGCGCTGTTGGACTCGGACCCGAAGGCTCGCGCCGAGTGGGAGCATGATCAAAAGCTCACGAACGATCCAAGAGTAACGCGGTTTGGCGCGTTCGTGCGCAGAACCAGCTTGGATGAGCTTCCGCAGATATTTAATGTAATGTGTGGCGACATGAGTTTTGTTGGGCCAAGGCCTATCGTAGACGAAGAACTGGCGCGTTACGGCGCTCGAGAACAGGCCTATTTGCAATCCAAACCGGGCATAACAGGGATTTGGCAACTGTCTGGACGGAACGAAGTTTCGTATTCAGAACGCGTGGAATTCGACGCTGAATATGCAGAAAAAGTGTCCCTCGGATTGGACGTTGCGTTGGTTTTGCGAACACCTGCCAGCGTTCTCCTTGCGACGGGCAAGTAACTCCTCCTTCAACCCGCTTGCGGGTGTTCCGACGCAAAGAAGACGTTTTGCCAGAAACGACGCCTACCTTGATTTGTCGACATGGATAGCTGGTTCTCTATTTCTGACTGTACTTTGCTGCGTCGCGGTCCATCACGGGTAAACATGGCAGACTGATCTTATTGATCGTTCAAGACTTGCGCTGAGACACAAAATTGTTTAGGCATTTTTGTGACGAAAGTATGTTCATGCTCGTTAGAGCAGGTCGGATACGTGGAATTGTATGTAGTAGTCTGTGGAACTCAGTGTCGGGTTCACCGGAATGGTTAATGAGGAAATCCAGAAGTATGTCTTTTAAGTGTCTTATTGCATCTATTACTGCTTGGATTGTTCCCGCAACAATAGTTAACTCTGCGCCTGTGCACTTTTCCATAGGAGACGGCGCGAATGGTCATTATTATGAGATCGTTGAAACTGAGACAAATTTTTTGAGTGCTCAAGCTGCAGCGGAAAACATGCAGTACATGGGACTTCAGGGCTACTTGGCCACGATTACTTCCGCCGAGGAGCAAAGATTTCTGGAGAGTTACTTCGGGAAAACCTTCCCGGCATGGATCGGTGCCAGCGATCAGGGATCACCCGACATCTGGTCTTGGATTACTGGCCCGGAAGCAGGCACCGTTTTCTATGATCATACTTTGACCACCCAAACCGGTTATAATAACTGGAACATCGGTGAGCCCAACGGGGGACACGTAGAAAACTACGCAGTTTTCCGCCACTTTGGCACAAGTGGGGAATGGAACGACGCTCGTGAATGGCGCGAGCGTTATTACCTGGTGGAATACGGTGGCATCGCGGCTGTTCCGCTTCCCGCATCGGTCCTGTTCGTAGGTGCTGGTCTTGCTATGTTGGGTTTTGGTTTCCGCAAAAAAGCCTGATTGCGTAAGCGCTAGGACAAACGAAACAAGGTGCGATGACTACAGTTGGTGGTTGTTCGTGCGCTGGTTTGGTTGTCTTTAAGCAATGAAGATCTAAACAAAAGCTTCGGGCGAACCTCAAAAACGTGTCAAATCACTGACCGGTTTTTTTGCCCCTTCGGAACCCGCAAAAGCGCGCTCCAAGAGGGATTCAAGCCCCGACTGAGCGTAGTGCGTTGAAAACAACAAGGGCTCTGGATCCACCAGATAATTGTCCGGCCAATCAACTAAGCTTGGCAAATTCTCGAACAGGTTGTCATCGTTTCTCCAAACTGCATTCAGTCCATAATCCTTTGCACGCGCGCGATTCATAGGCTGTTCATTGCACAGGATCCTCATTCCAAGCGCCCCATATTCAAGAAGTTTTGTGGGAGTTTGATAGATGTGAGGCGCGTGATTTGGGAAATACCCAAGGGCTACGCCGACATCTGCCAAACGCTCAAATACCTCGTTCTGAGGCAACGGCCCGGTGAAGATGATGTTGTCAGCGTCCGCGAACTGTTGATCGATTCCGTCTTCTACCCGACCGATCAACAAAATAGTTCGGCTGGTTTGTTGACCATCGAGAAAACGCTTCAGCACGTTTTCAAAGCCGCGTTCACGGCTCATGACACCGACATATCCAAAGTCATAAAGGGGCTTCTGTGAAGGGCGTTTCCGATACTGCAAAACACTATCACTGACCGAAATATCAATCAGAACCGTATCGACATCGTCGCGAAACTTCATCACTGCCTCAATCTCTGGCTTACTAACACGGGCGTCAGGGATTGCGTTGAAATGACGTTTGATCCAGTCCTTTGCCCCGCGAAAACGTCCAACAGACAGGGATCGATAGTCGTGAATTGTAAACTTGCAAGGCAAGCTCTTTCGCTGCATCCCCATGACATGCCAGCACACACACTCCCCGATATCGGGGCGTGCTGTCGCCGTTTCAGGCGTTTCATCGAAACACTCGACGCGATCTGCAAGATAAGCCCGCAAAGACTTGTTCATCGGATACATGGCTTCGCCGCGATGGACGAAAACCAGTTTTGGCATGGGCTTCATCAAACCGGCTCCGATCGGCGACGCTCGGTTTGTATTGCCAATTCTGCACGCTGTGTCCAAGCAGCGATATCGGCCTGAATGCTCGGCTCCAAGTCGACCTTCGCCAATTGCCGCAGATGTGGAAGAGCCCGCTCGGCCAGTGTTGCTTCTGCGTAATTGGGCAGGCCGTGGCCAACACGTGCCTGATGCGAATTCACACGTAGTCCTGGGTCTGCAGGTACCTTTGTTGTGTCAATGCCAATGTGTGTGCAAATCGATGTCAAAAACGCACTTGGGTCAGCGCGCATTCTGTCAAAGCTCGTAACCAATAGCCGATCACCAGGGAATGCGCTGCGCCACATCTCGATGGAACGCGCATAGTCCAGCCGCGCATTTAAGTGGTCTTCGTCGTTAGAGACAAACGCTTTGAAGCGTTTGCAGCGTGCGGCGTCATCGACCTGTTGAGTCCGTGCAGTATGACGGACGGCGAGCTGAAAGCTGGACCAAGAACGATCAATTGGGTCGCGTAAGATTATGAACGGTCGCACGTCAGGAAAGGGCTCGGCAATCTGCTGCACCACTTGTGGGCTTAACATGCAGTATTCGGGCGTGATCTCGCCTGTCACCTTTCCCTGCGACGCAGCGTGCGAAAACAAACGGGCGTACCAGTCCATGTTGCTGCGTCCCACGAAATAGCGCAAATCCCACGCCGGGTCCCAGACGACCTTGACTTTTTTTTGCCATGCCGTCGGGATAAGGCGCGGCGCCACTGAACTCGCTGCTGAAAGTAAACGGCGTTTGAGGTTTTGCCCATAACGGTAGGGTGGACGGGCAAGGATCGGGTCGATCACGTCAAAATAGTGGAGCTCTTTGAGCGGCGGCATCCAAACATCAGGGTGCTGAATCAGGTGGCGAAAGACCCAGCCTGTTGCGCCGCGCTGGACGCCGATACCTAAAAAATGCGGCCCGGCGGAAGAAGAAGAGATGGTCATAGAAATCCGTTTATAGGTGAAACCTAGTTTATCGGTTTAGCCTTAGCCATACCGGTTTGGACAGTCTCGGCCGAACATGAGGGCCAACGAGGGAACAGCCGGCGTAAGCCAAATCGTATTCGTTCTTAGCAAAATTTGGTGTTGTCGCAACATGGATGCGATCGAAGTCAGTCAGCCGGTTCAAAAAACGCGACGGTCGATCATCAAACAGCCGATTTATTAGTCGGCCTGACGTTACGCAACACCGGTTAGGTACAGGTTGCAACGCAACTGCCGTCCGACAAGCGCGACTTAATCGGGTCTTTTCCTGTAACTGTGACGGTTCTAGGAACACCTCATGGATCAATTGTGATCCACATGTTGTCTTGTGCCTCCTTGGCTCGATCATCAGTCAAAGCGTCACGAAATATTGATAATGCCGCAAGCTTTATCCGCAGACATCATTCCTACCCAGTCCGAAACAGCCAAATCCGACAATAAAAGCTTCCGTTCTGTCCGCTCGTTTAACCGGTTTAACCAGTCCAGTTGGTGACTTCTTGCGCAACGCGAATGACCGTTTGCCGATGAATGGAAAAAGGATCCAACGTTGGCATAGGGTAAACGCTGACGACTAACGGATGCTCTTCTTCCCGCGAACACTCCAATCTGCGCTCAGACATCATCGAATAAACGGGAAAACCCTTCTGGATGGGCAGGTCCTTTATAGACCTAAACGATCCGACTGCTTGGTAAAACAACATCGTTGCGCCTCATCGGTAGCGAGGTTCAGTATCCACGGCGCTCCTATGTGAGATCGCTTGAAAACATATTTAAAATCGGACACCTTCGAACCAAACAGCGTCACTTGCGAAACATCGGCTGGTACGACACTGCTCTGTTTTTGGACAGGTCGTATTTCGAGACAGGTGCCATCGAAGTGGACAATGCCCTATGAAAATCCTGCATATCTCAGAGGTCTTCATGGGTGGGGTCGGATCTTACATTCAAGAGGTCTGTCGCGTTCAAGTCGCAGAGTTCGGGGCTGAAAACATCAGAGTTTTGGGCCCGGCATCTGCATTGTTTCATATTCCCACATTGCCCGATGCGTGCTTACACGGGGTTGAGATGGGGTCGCGTTCTGCAGGGGCCGTACTGCAGTTGATGCGGGCCGCACGGGCCGAAATTCGCGACTATGGGCCCGACATTGTCCACGTTCACAGTTCGTTTGCCGGGCTGGCCGTGCGACTTCCCTATGTGCCACGAACGTTGATCGGGAAGACTTCCCAAAGGCGATTCCGGCTGCTGTATTGTCCCCATGGTTGGTCATTTGACATGACGAGTAGCGCGCGTTCCAAGTCGGCCTTCTATGCGTTGATCGAGAGATGCTTGGCACCTACTGCAGACGCAATCCTTTGTGTGTCTGAGAACGAGCGAACCAGTGCGCTGAAGCATGGGCTATCCGACAATCGGCTGCACGTCATTCGCAATTCGGTGGCCACGCCTAGTATCGACCCGACGCTGGCTTTACCGACGATACCCAACCGCCTAAATCTTCTCTTTGTCGGGCGATTCGGCGCGCAAAAGGGGATCGATCTTTTGGCCCAAGCGGCCCGTTGCTTGCCCGCAGACCGGATACATTTGCATGTGATCGGGGGCCCGCTTGAGGAAACCATTGAAGGAAGAACAGCGTCAGGCCTCGCAGGACAACAGCATGTGACACTGCATGGTTGGGTGCCGCGTCCGGTGGTTTTGGCCACTATTGCTGCCTGTGATGCGGTGGTCATGCCATCACGCTGGGAAGGTATGCCCATGGTCGCTGCTGAGGCGATGGCGTTGGGGCGCCCTCTTCTCGCCTCTGACATTGGTCCACTTGCGGAGATTGTCAAAGACGGCGAGTCCGGGCAGCTGTATGCCAGCAATGATGCCGAAGCTTTGGCAGCGTGTCTTTCAACTGTCACTGCGGAAATTCTTGCCCGACAGGGCGCTGCGGCCCGCAAAGCCTTTGCCAAACTGTTTTCTGTGCAAGACATGACTAACGGTTTAATCCAGCTCTATGAGCGATTGCGCTGTGAAGCATAATGGGTAGATTTCGTTCTCTACTGGAAAAACTGTCCGGCGGAACAGGTCAAGCCACGGTGATCAAACTGGCTGCTGTTGTAGCGGCCTATGCTCTTTTCGCCATGACAGCGCGTGTGATGAGTATCAGCGATTTTGGCCAGTTTTCGTTCAGCTATAGCCTTGCGACCCTTGGCGCCTTGATTGCTGGGCTGGGCCTTAACAACACTATTTTGCGTTTTTTACCGCAATATGAAGAGCAAGACAGAAAACCACTGGCTGCGCATGTTACCCACTGGACGTATCGGCGCAGCCTGCTGAGCGCTTTGCTTGCCAGTACACTATGCATCGCCGGTGCTATTCTTTTAAAAATCACAACTTCTGCTCAGGTCGATTACCTAGTCGCAACTTCCTTCCTTTTAGGTCTGCTCGTTATGGGTCAGTTTTATTCTGGTCTGTTGCGGGCGCAGGGCGCTGTGTTCAGGGCTTTGTTTCCCTTCGAGGTTCTTTGGAGAGCAGTGCTTGCTTTGTGTGCAGCCGGTTCGTTGTGGCAAGGTATGCAACTTACCTCTGCCCAGGGTTTGTGGGCTTGCGTCGTCACATTGGGAGTGGTCGTTGTTTATCAAGCCCGCATTGCCAGGATTACCTCAAACTCGCAGCATGAAAAACACGGCGCCAATGAGGCCGCAAGCGCGGATGGTTGGTGGAAAGTTTCTATCACGCTTGGTGTGACAAGCGTCTTGTTTCTCGCTCCGCGGCAGGTTGATGTGGTTATTCTTGGTGCTGTTCTGGGTCCAGAAACAACGGGTACATATTTCGCGGCGGTCCGCACTGCCGCTGTATTGATCGTCTTCATGCAAGCAGCGAATGCCATCGGCGCACCTCAAATCGCCCGCGCATACCATTCTGAGCGTCGGGACGAGGTAGAGGATATCGCGCACCGCTTAGTAAGAGCTGTTGCAATTCAAGCTCTTCCCGCCTTTGCGGTGGTTGCTTTTTTAGGAGACACTTTTCTTGCTGTCTTTGGACCTGAGTATGTGAGCGTGCATGGCATTCTGATTGTGCTAGCTTTCAGCAATTTGGTTTCGACACTGACTGGTCCAACATACCGGTTATTGTCAATGACAGGCCACGAGGCGCTTTACCTCAAGTGGCTTGCGTTTAGCTATTCGGTAGGCACGCTCCTGCGCATCATCGTGTTGTTGTTTACAGCGAACTTGTTTCATTTTGCATGCCTCAGCGCTCTTACCACCATTTTTACTGCTTGCGGTGCTGCGTGGCTAACTCGAAAGCATCTGGGCTTTGATCCAAGCATTTTCAGCGCTCTGGTTTCTCTACGTGGAAAGTGATTTAGACACTTCGAACCGACATCATTTAGAAATTCAGCTTAGTGTCAGGACCCATTGATGTCCGCATGGCGGCATGGTTCACCTTTCAAAAAACAAGCGGTGAACATGCCTGACTTATTCTGTCTGACGGATGCGCAGATGGCGCGTCTTGAGCCTTTCTTTCCGAAGTCCCACGGCAAACTTCGCGTCGATGATAGGCGTGTGTTGAGTAGAATCATCTTCATCAATCGCAAAGGCTTACGATAGCATGAAGTGCCGAAGGAATGCGGTACGCACAAGACGCTTTACAACCATTGGAGCGATAAGGGCATCTTCGCAAAGATGATGATGGGACTGGCAGCCGATCACCGCGAGGAGAAGACTGTGATGATTAATGCGGCCTATCTTAAAGCACATCGTACAGCGTCCAGTTTGGGCGTCAAAAAGGGGGCGTGGTCGTCTGATCACTGCCCAACAGGGTATTTCCGAAGGAAATGTCCCGATAGGGAGATCGCACCAAAGGCGGCATGAATATGAAGCTGTACGCCATCTGCGACAGCCTGGGCCGACCGCTGAATCTGTTCGTCACCGCCGGACAAGTCAGTGACTACATTGGCGCCCGGGCGTTGCTGAGCGGCTTGCCGAAGGTCGAGTGGCTACTTGGCGACAGAGGCTATAATACCGATTGGTTCAGAGAAGCGTTGAAAGACAAAGGGATACGCCCCTGTATCCTGGGTCGAAAGCAACGCAAAAAGAACGTGAAATACGACAAGCGGCGCTACAAACCATGCAACCGGATCGAGATCATGTTCGGCAGGTTGAAGGATCGGCGGCGTGTGGCAACGCGATACGACAAATGTCCAAGGGTCTTTCTGTCCACCATCGCTCTCGCGACATTCGTCACATTCTGGCTATAAGCCCTGACCCTATCCATTTTGCCCACAAGGCAACCCTGATTTATGTCAAGTGTTTTAAATTGATGTATGAAAAACCATTAGTCTAGTATACCTATTCGAAGGCTTGGCCGAGGGTAGCCAATGGTGCGGGCTTTTTGGCTTACATCAGAACCGGTTATGGTCGTTACTCAAATTCTGTCTAGCTTTTGTTAAGGTGCCAGGTGGGAAAGTCCCGGCCCAGCATCGCTTCGACTTTATAGATGTCATCTGCAAGTGCCTGGTAAATCTGTGTTCGCAGCTTAGACGTATCCTGCCCACCATCGCTGGCCTCAGGGTCACGCTCCAACAGGCGCCTAAACTTTGAAGCACCCAGTAACTTGGCCGCGTTCGCGAGGCGAAGATCATAGATAACTTTGCGAATAGACGCCATTCCCTTTGCGATAGCCGGGGAACGCGGTACGGCTCTAGCATTACTTTTTGTGGCTAGTAGATCGTCGCTTGGCGGGATAAACGGCAACCCTGCAATCAAACAAAGTTGTCGTACAAAGCTTTGCGGATCGGCTGTGAGGTCCTCGTAGATAAGGACATCGACCCGATCTGGTCCCAATGTTTCTTGCCAGGTTTTTAGCAATTCCGCGTATCGGCTTGGGCGCAACAATAGAGGTTCTGACTCGAGCAAGTCAGCGCAAAGTCGATCAGTCAACCCATAGCGCTGCCAATGCCAGTATTGCGACATAGTGCGAGCCACGGGATCACGCAGTGTCATAATCACCCGTACATCCGGCAGGTATTGAACAATTTTCTGTGCGGTTTCAGGAAAGTCAGAGTAACTCGGGGCGACCTCTGTTGTGAGATTGCTTTCAGGCTTTTGATCAAACTGCGAACGATACCACGACAGCCCACGTTCAGTGTATTTATCAAAGAAAAAAGTCTCTTTCACGCCTTGAGGCAGTGATACGTCGCCCCTTTCAGCGAGGTATTCGTGCACCCAGCTTGTCCCAGTTTTAGCCGGTCCAACAAACAGAATCTGAGGTTTCAACATTTTCCCCACTGAGTGACTCTCGCTATTTTGAATGGCTTTGCAGAATTTGTGTTGGCGCGGACGCAACTGATACTGAACGCGGACCTTTTTTATTAAGGACAGGAAAATCCTGCGCCTTGGAAATTCCCGACTTTGGATTTCGTCCTACCATGAGAGCAAGAAAAAGAAATACACTTCCAGTACTGGCGTGGCGCACCCAGGTTCCAAGGTCCGGAACTATATATACCATAGTCATCATAATCCCGACACCAAACGTTGCATACCCAGGGTCGCCGCGACGTAAAGCAGTGATCACCAAGCTGAATAAAACAATTACCTGTAACTGTGCATATAACCCGCGATGATCAGGTAGCCAAAGAATCGGAAATAACAAGAAAAAAAGAGAACGAAAGTAGTGCTCTAGAAAAGTAAACAAATCAAATTCGTAAATCATGGCAAAGGGGAGAGCCGTAGACACGCCTAAAAAACGAGTATGCGCCCGATAGATCATTTGGTTTTTAGGACCTGTCAGTTCTTCTATTATTGTACTGTCAAACAGCGATACAAACATGAAGCCAAAAACTGTTATTGCCGCGGCAACTTTCGGACGCAGAACCAAAGCCAGCAAGTAAAGCGCGATAAGTGGAATATAGTATTGACGCACAATTACGGCAAATGACAATACTCCTGTAAGAAAGAAAACACGCGCCGCAAGCCGATGCTCAAGTCGGTGCAGGCAGAATGTTAACACGGCAATCAGGATCAATACCGATTCCTTTGTAATAAAAGAGGAAAAGGCAAGAATTTGGATGCTAATAAATGAGTGGAATATGGTCGTTTCAATGTTCTTGGCAGTGCTTGAGACTGCTAAGTAATAGAGAATTGTGATCAGCGTAGTGACAACATAATAAGGAATAAATCGGTTTAACGCCGCATAACTGATTGCAACAGCATCCTTTCCAAAGAATGCGCCCTCGTAAGTGCCCGTACCTTCAATGAAATCAGTGTACAGATTAGCTTCACTTGGGGCGAGAAACGAAGCAGCAGGCAAAAACAACGAGTAACTGATTAAGAACCAAAAAATGGTCTTATACCCACTATGCGTGGGAGGTTCTCCAATCGCGCGGAAATCAAACACGTCCCTTTTGATGACCATGCGAGCCATGAAATATTAAACTCCTTTCGGCTTTCTAATTTTAGGTAAGGACGTGCAGTTTTAGATCAGATTTACCTTGGGTCCCCAGTTGCATTTTTGTGGCTACGAAAAGTGCGAAGAAAGTGTCATCGAAGTGTTTCCAAAAGGGCTTTCAGCAGAACTCAGTTTGTATAGTACCTTGCCCCGTAAGCGGCGTAGGCTCCATACCGACCACCATATCCATACCGTTTCATTCCGCGTGCGCTGATCTGACTCAACACAAGTCCAGCCACATGTTGGCCGGAGTTTTGGAACATGCGCAATGCCTCCTCGACTTGAGACTTGCTTGTGCGATCCCACTGGACGGTAAAGATAATCGCATCGGCCTGTTCGGCGATGATCCGGGCGTCGGGAACAACTAGAACTGGAGGTGTGTCAATTATGACGGTGTCATATGCCTCGCGAGCCTCTTCGATGAGGCGCTTGAACTTTTTGGATGCAAATAAATCCGCCGCGTTAACATTTGTCTTTTCGCCGCCCAATACATCCCCGCCAAAACCCTGCCCTTGGAACACTGCTTCTGACAAAGACAGTTCCCCATTCAGCACCGATACGATGCCTTGTTTCGGCACGTCTGGAAAATACTCATGAAGAGTGCGTCTCCGGATGTCACCTTCGATTAACAGCACCCGCTTGCCCAGTCCCAGCAAGTTTTGAGCCAAAGCTAGCGAATTGGTCGTTTTCCCCTCACCTGGAACTGACGATGTCGACAAGATAACCATTGGAGGATTATCCACATTTGATAGCATGATCGATGTACGTAAGTTTCTAATAGCCTCCGCCGCAGCCGAAGTGGGTTTCTCGGACAGGTATTGCAACACCTTGCGACGCGTCGACGAGGGCATGCTCGGTACTTGACCGAGCACGACGTGTCCGGTGAAAGACTCAAGGTCTTGTGCAGTGCGAAACCCGTTGTTGCGCAACTCGCGCAGCAACACCATTCCTGTGGCACACATCAGTCCCAACACCCCCGACATTGCGAGGATCAAAGACTTGCGCGGCTCGGATGGATAAAGGGGGACAACCGCATTCGACAAGATCCGACTATCCGCCTGCTGAATACCCTGCTGCGCAGACGTTTCGTTAAACCGCGTGAGGAAGTATTCGTAGAGAACCCGCGTTGCTTCGGCTTCGCGGGTCAGTTGTTGCAAGGTGATCAGGTCTTCGCCTTGCTGGTCCAATGCGCGGTTCAGTTCGACTTCCGAGGCGCGAAGTGCACGCAGCTGCTGATCAGTGCGACTCAACTCTATCTGTCGGCGCTGTAAAACCTGCTGAAAGCGCGTGTCAAAAGCCTGGGCCATCGCATCGTCGGTGCTTGCCTGCGGCAACAGTCGCGTGAGCTGCGCGTCTTCTGCCAGCGCAGCTTGTGAATCCCTAGATTGGGCCACTTCCAAAGCCGTAATGCCCGCTTCAAGATCGCCGCGGTTCGCCTCTGCGGTCGCAATACGGTCACGCATATCCTTGATTTGCCGCTCAAGCGCCTGCAACCCTTCGATGGAGACCAACTCGGTCGAGGCGCTGAACTCCGACACGTCCGCTTCGGCCTGCTCAAGCCGCGACTGCAACTCCGACACGCGTTCGCTCAGCCAAATGGTGGCCTGTTCCGTCGCCTCGAATTTCACTTCGATCTGGTTGAGGATGTAGAGGTCAACAATCGTGTCTGCGATGCGCGCTGATTTACGCGGGTTTTCTGTTTCGACCGTAACTTGAAAAACGAGGCTCAGCGGAACGTTGCGAACACTCACGTCCTCCAACAAGCTGGACACCACCCCATCACGTGTGCGTTGCTCTTGCTCTTCCTTAGTCAGGACGATCGGCGCTTCTTCCAGCCCCAATGTCTCTTTGATGCGCGATTTTACTTGATCGGCAAGCGTCTGCGGCCGCAGGTCGGCATTGAATTCCGGATCTTCCGCGAGGTTCAGTCGCTCAACGACCTTACCCATCTGACCACGGGCACGCAGTACTTCAACTTCCGAATTCACTTCGGAGGTGGCACCTGACAGACCGCCCACGACACTCTGCAGATCGTCAATCTG
>ERZ1740072.117-NODE-117-length-36979-cov-16.985673_pt1 | contig 36979 bp, 34 predicted proteins | sample MGYA00581733_ERZ1740072 | MGnify/ENA primary metagenome ERZ1740072 (study PRJEB43018, sample SAMN04849741) | marine metagenome | isolation source: floating plastic debris | place: Pacific Ocean | collected 2008-08-30 | study: EMG produced TPA metagenomics...
AATATTGCTAGCTAGGGATGGGGCTGAATATGGGATTGATGACTCGGCGGCACCACTGCGCGATCGCAACGGACAGATGCTGGGCTCAGTCATGGTGTTTCGTGATGTTACCCAGTCACGCAAAATTGCTCAACAACTGTCATGGCAAGCGAGCCATGACAGTTTGACCGGATTAGTCAATCGCCGTAAATTTGAGGAAATTCTAGCCGCTACTCTAGAGAGAGCTTTGAGTCAGGACCATGTGCTGTGCTATCTAGATTTAGACAGATTTAAGCTTGTAAACGATACCTGTGGCCACAACGCCGGAGACGATCTGTTGCAGCAGGTAGCGCTGTTAATCAAACAACAAGTCCGGGGTGTTGACACCCTGGCGCGACTGGGTGGCGATGAATTTGGCCTGATTCTTCACGGTTGTCGTCTGACTGAAGCGGCGGTTATTGCCGAAAAAATCCGTGTAGCTATCCATGAGCTGAGATTTGTCTGGAATGATGTGATATTGCGTATTGGCGTTAGCATTGGGCTGGCGAAAATTGACGCCGATCTGCCAAATATTGAAGCTGTTATCGGTGCTGCTGATGCTGCTTGCTACCAAGCTAAAACGCGAGGGCGTAATCGCGTCAGGGTCTATCAGGCTGATGATTTAGGCATTGTGCAGCAGCGCGGTCAGCAACAGTGGAGCATCCGCATTAAGCAGGCGCTAGAACAAGATAAATTTTGCCTTTATCAACAATCAATCGTTTCCACGAAGACAGACCATTCCACCCATTCTGAAATCTTGTTGCGCATGGTTGATGAAGCAGGTGGTCTCATTGCGCCTGGACAATTTATTCCGGCGGCTGAACGGTATGACCTCATGATTGCCATTGATCGGTGGGTGATTATTCACTTCTTTGAGTACCTTGCTAATCAAGAAATGGTATGTCCAGATATTACCTATATGGTCAATCTATCTGGGGTCAGTCTAGGGGACGATGCCTTTCGGCTTTTTTTGATTGCTCAGCTGGCTAGTTTTAATGTATCGCCCCAGCGGATCTGTTTTGAAATTACTGAAACAGCCGCTGTGAGAAATTTAAGCCAGGCGGCTGAGTTTATGCATCATTTGAAAAAATTAGGCTTTTCCTTTGCCCTGGATGATTTTGGCAGTGGGATGTCTTCCTTCGCATATCTCAAAACCCTGCCCGTCGATTATGTAAAAATTGACGGTAAGTTTATTACTGATATGGTTCTGGATGCCGCTGCGATCGCAATTGTCGAATCAATTCATAATGTTGCTCAAGTCATGGGCCTACGGACAATTGCAGAATTTGTTGAAACCCAAGAACTGTCGAATCTGGTTCAAAAAATTGATATTGATTTGATGCAGGGCTATTACATCTCAGAGCCAGCACCCTTAATAGATGCATAGTGGGCCAAGCCATAACTTGAAATCATCAATAGTGTTGAAATCAAGCGTTATCTACACAATATTTGGGCGTGATGACGTACATGATCTTCCATAAAAGTGGAAATAAAGTAGTAACCATGGTCATAGCCCGGCTGCATTCTCAGGGTTAGGGGCTGATTGGCTGCCTTACAGGCGGCTTTAAATATCTCAGGCTTGAGCTGCTGCTGCTCTAGAAATGCATCAGCCGATCCCTGATCAATCAAAATATGACGGTCTATCTGGGCATGGTGCTTTACTAATTCGGTGGCGTCATAGGCACTCCAGGTAGACTGATCAGAGCCCAGATATTTACCCAGTGCTTTTTGACCCCAGGCACATTGGCTAGGGGCGGCAATCGGGGCAAAGGCCGAGATTGATTGATAGCTATCTGGGTTCCGTAGACCACATACTAGGGCTCCATGGCCTCCCATTGAATGGCCAAAAATGCCCTGACGCTCAGGATCAACAGCAAAGTTGCCATGGATTAAAGCTGGCAGCTCCTGAGTCACATAGCTATACATGCGGTAGTTTTTGGCCCAGGGCTCTTCGGTGGCGTCTACATAAAACCCAGCACCGCTACCAAAATCCCAGCCTTCTTCATCAGGGATAGCTTCACCACGAGGACTGGTGTCTGGAGCGACTAGCATGAGCCCATGTTCGGCTGCATAACGCTGGGCTCCGGCCTTAGTCATAAAATTCTGCTCAGTGCAGGTTAATCCCGATAAGTAGTAGAGAACTGGTATCGGTTTGCTTTGATGCTGTGGTGGTACAAAGACGGAAAATTTCATGGTGCATTGGCACTGCTCAGATGGGTGGCTATAGATACTGACGGTGCCGCCAAAGCAACCATGTTGACTCAGTAATGTGAGTGTTTCCTTGGGGTGTTTAGCCATGAAGAATCCCAGTGTGTATTTGGTATTACTATCTCATTCCTATTCCAAATTTTCAGTGCAAACCTAAAAGCTTCTTTTAGCCTGGGTTTTCGCCGTTTTCTCAGTACTTTCTCAGGTTTTCCTTAGCTTTGTTACAAACTTCTCACTGCTTTCTCAAAGCTACCTCAGCGCAAAATTACCCCTCTCACCAAGAATCCTCTCAGGGGGATGACCTTCCTGTGTCAAATGTGGATGTCTCTAATTGCTTGGGAGGCATACCACCCACAGGTCAGGCTCTTGTATTTCCACTGAAGTCTTATCACTCTAACTATGAATATGTTTGCTATTTTCTCTCGCCAGCAGGTGGCTACGGCTGCTGTGCTCGGTTTGGGAGCCGTGACAACAATGGCGACAGCTGCATCTGCTGCCACACTTAGGGTGACTGTTGAAAATCTGGCACCCATTAACGGTGGCTTTTTAACTCCAGCATGGGTCGGTTTTCACGATGGTACCTTTGACCTTTACAACCGGAATGAATCGCTAGATGGCTTTCCTGGATTAGAGTCCCTGGTTGAGGACGGCGACACAACTGAGCTCACGAATGCCTTTGCAGCTGAGGAGCCAGCTGGTGTCCAAGCGACGTTACTCAGTGATGGTCCTCCGCCTTTGGAGCCTGGTGAGCTGACTAGCTTCTTATTGGATGTAGATCCTGCGACTAATCAGTACTTTAGCTACGCGTCCATGGTGATTCCTAGTAATGATGCTTTCATTGCTAATGGCAATCCCTTAGCCCATGAAATCTTTGATGATGCTGGTAATTTCTTGGGTGCTGATTTTGTTGTTTTAGGTAGCGAAGTGCTTGACGGTGGTACTGAAGTCAATGATGAATTGCCGTTTAGCACCGCTTTCTTGGGGCAGGCTGCTCCTAATACAGGTACTGATGAAAATGGTGTTGTCACAGAGCATCCTGGTCTGATACCTGGCGGCCCAATTTTAAGTACCACCGATTCTAGTGCTCTCAATGGTCTACCTCTGAATTTTACAGGTGCTGACTTTACAGCACCTGACTACCAGGTGGCTCGCTTCCGCGTAGAACTGGTGGAAGACGTTGTGGAAGATGTACCTGAGCCTGGAAGTATCTTGGGTCTTATGGCTGTGGGTGGTTTTGTGGCTGCAAGCCGCAAGCGTAAGCAGACTGCCTAGGAACCTCAACTGCGCACACAGATGAATTGAGCCAATCGGGGAGAGCGTGAGTTCTCCCCTTTTTTGTTTCTATTCTTCAACGGCTTTTTTCTGTTTTTAGATGTGCATCCGATGCCCGTTGGCAGCCGTATATGGTTAGCAATCCCTATAAATGGGGCTGTGACTTCGGTGGGGGAGGACGCGAGTTCTCCCTTTTTTTGATTTTTTTGGGTGGGTGAATCCGATAGTAGTTGGCAGCCGTATACCTATTGAAAGCTGATCAGTAGGGTTGTGGTTCAGGCAGTATATGGGACATCTGTGATGGAACGTGAGGCCGACGGGACTCTGGTGGCTCGCCTGTGGGAAGGGGACTTGTCTGCTTTGGGTGTTCTTTATGATCGCTATGGCAGCTTAGTGTACGGCATTGCTATGAAAGGGCTGCGCCGGATAGGGGAAGCTGAGGACTTAACCCAAGAAGTGTTTCTGAGTTTGATGCGTACTCGTTCTTACCGGCCCCATCGTGGTTCTCTGGCTAGCTATTTGACCACCGTGACCCGTTCTCGGGTGATTGATCGGTTGAGGGCTCAATCGACCCAGAAAAAATACCTGAATCAATGGCATCACAACCAGTCTGGTGTTGACTCGGTGACACCTATGAAGCATATAACCCAGCAAGAACAACGCGCCCTAGTACGTGCCGCTCTGACTACCTTAAAGGCGCAACAGCGAGAGGTGTTAGAGCTGAGTTATTACGAGGGACAGTCCCAGCGGGATATTGCTGAACGACTGGGGGTGCCGTTGGGGACGGTCAAGAGCTGGGCCAGGCGGGGGCTGCTGCAATTACGTAAGCAGTTGGATGTACTGAGGGAGGATCGATAATGCCCAGACCTCTTTCTCCTCAAGAGATTCAAGAGCTGATTGCTGGCTATGTGCTAGGCGATTTAAGTTCGGCAGAAGCTGAAGAGTTTCGGTCTTTGCTACTGCAGCTGCCGGAATTACAGGCCGAGGTGACATCATTGCAAGAGGTGTTGGCAATGATGCCCTATGGGTTAGATGAGGCGGATCCGGAGGATGGGTTGCGATCGCAAATCCTGTCCGCGGCCCAAGCCGAACTCTCCCAACGTGCTTCCGTGCCTCCCCCAACCAGCCGCCGTTTCCAGCTACGACTCCCCTGGGCTATGACGACAGCCGCCGCTGCAGTTGCCATCGTTTCTGGTTTAGCGACGCTTCACCTCAGCGATCAGGTTCGCAGTTTACAAGCCCAACGCCCCCAGTCCGAGCTGGCCCAAACCGATATAACTCAAACCTGGTCAGGTCTGAGTCAGCTGTTGCAAGACCACCAGCAGTCTTTGGTAAACCCCAAAGGGCCCGTTGACTTTGTTGTCCAGAAACCAGCTGACATTCCCTCACTATTGCAAGGGTTTCAAACCACTGTGGCGGCACTACCCCTACTGCCTGCAAAGCAGGGAATGCTGTTGGGGGGCAGCAACTGCCAGCTTGGTGATAACCCAGGGCTGCGGCTTACCTATCAGCTGCCAATGGATAAAACCGTATCCGCCTATCAGCTGGCATTGGCCGATGAGGAGTTCCCTGAGTTGCAGTCAGCTCAGCTGACATTACAACAGCCCGATGGGACTGGCATTGTGCTTTGGCGCGATGACGACTACCTCTATGCCGTGGTGGCGGATTTGCCGACGACGGAATTGCAGACCTTGGCCTATGCCATTGAGGGTATTTGATTCCTGTAGGGGCGTTCCATGGAACGCCCCTACAGGAATCAACCGGCAAATAGCAACAACTTTTAGATCTATCTCTTTTATCTTTAGAAAAATGGCACGCAAACGTAAACAACCGACCACTTGGCTCCATCGTAATTCTCGTTATTTACTGACTGGCGTAGCTACGGCTGGACTGCTCTTATCCGTTGGCTGTATGGCTAAGGGCAATAGTGCCCTGGCAGGCAGTGCCTATGTGCAACTAGGCGGTCTTTCCCTGCCTCTTTTAGGAGCCATCGCCTATGGCTTGATGGGGGCATGTGCCATTGGCCCCGTCGTCACCAAAAATAAGTCCTTAGAAGGACCCACCTGGATAGGATTATTCATTGGCAGTATTGCGATGACCATTTTTAGTGGTTATTTGCTCTATATTATGTTGGCCGTTTTGCAAGAACCTTGCATTCCCTGCATGGTGTCAGCAGTTCTCACTGTTGGTTTATGGGGGCTGACGCTGGTGGGTAATCGCTGGGAAAGCTTGGGCCAGCTGTTGTTACCGGGTATATCGGTTGCTTTGGTCGCCTTTATTGCCACCACTGGCTTATACGCCTACGCCCAAAATCCAAATACCTTTACTGCCGGTAATCCACCGCCTGTGGTTGAAACTGACTCTGGTGCTTCCGAGATTGCCCTGGCTAAGCACCTGACCGACATTGGTGCCAAGAAATATGGTGCCTGGTGGTGTCCCCACTGTCATGCTCAACAAACGCTGTTTGGTAAGCAAGCCTTTGATCATGTGACCTATGTAGAGTGTGATGAAGAAGGGATAGATCCTCAGCCCAATGCTTGCCGCGCTGCCGGCGTGCAAAGCTACCCAACATGGGAGATAAACGGTCAGACCTATGCGGGTGTTCAGTCACTACAATCCCTAGCTGCGGCATCTGGCTACGCTGGGCCGCAAGAGTTTGTTAATCAAAATGCTGGGCATTAATAGACATTATCAGGACCCGTGTTCTGAGCTGACTCTACCCTGACTTTTCCAGTTCTAATATGTATCTATTCAAAGGTGCTCATTCAACAGAGTGAGCACCTTTGTTGGTTCATCATCTTCGTCACGTTTATGCGTTGCCCTAAGTGCAAACATCGCTCAGTGCAAAAGCATGGAGCACAGGCTAAATTTCCCCAACCGTATCAATGTACAGACTGTCACCATATTTTTTATCCATGGGTGCGTCAGGCGGGTCGATGGTTAGTGGGTGTTTTGCTGGTTGTGGGGCTATCGCCGTGGTGGTTAAACAAGACGTTGCAGCTCATTGTTACTCAGCCAGATACGGGTGAGTCGGTTGATGCCATTGTGGTATTGGGGCGCGGTCCAGACACGACTGAGTCTCGGGCGGCGGCCGCTGTGGAACTGTGGGAAGAAGGGCGGGCTCCCCAGGTGTTTATGAGTGGCGTTGCGGATGCCGACCTGCTGGTGAATGCAGCGAAAGAGATGGGGCTGCCGGATGCTCACTTGAGTAGTGAAGGCTGTTCTCGGAGCACCTGGGAAAATGCGTTTTATACCGAGCTGCTATTTCCGTTTGAGGACCCGTCTAACCCAAAAATTTTGCTGGTAACCGACGACCTGCACATTGCCCGTTCTACGGTGATCTATCGTAACTTTGGGTTTGAGGTGATTCCTTACCCAGTGAAGCTCAAGCCCTCGGCATGGCGTCGGCACCTCTTTCGTGAGTTTTTGGTGGCTGCTTACTATGTATATTCAAGGCAGTTGCTACCGCCTGGCCCTGAGAATTATAAACGGGCAACTGCGACGGCTGAAATGAGAATTAATGAATGGAAGTGCCTTGAACCAAGGGATCGAGTCGATAAGTGATGATGTTAGATCACTTAGATAAACTACCCTAGCAAGCCAGCCCGGTCGAAAATAGTTTGAGCAGAAGTATTGAGTTCTGGCAATTGTGGTTCATCAATGATGGTGTTGCCACGATAAGTAACGGGTACTGCTTCAGGATGAAATACGGTTACAGTCTTAGCCCGTGGATCAACAATCCATACGCTGAGAGTTCCTACTACTAGATAATCAAAAGCTTTTTCGGCCATAGCCCCAAAAGTTTGGTCGGGTGAAATGATCTCGATGGCTACATTGGGCGGCACAGGGCATGGACCATCTTCGTTATAGTCAGCTGGTAGCCGGTCTGATGCGACGAAGAGTATGTCAGGCACTGGGCACCAGTCACGACCTTTGCGTTTCAGGGTCACTGACCATTCCAGACCAACTTCTCCTTGATCTACGGCCCAGTCATCTAGCAATCGCAGAATGGCTTTCTGGGTTTTAGAGTGAAATCGCTTGGGTGCCAATTTTGGAACTGCCTTACCGTCAACAAGTTCGTGGGCAACGTCCCCGTCTGGCAAAGCTAGAAAGTCTTTTAAGGTTAGCTGAGGGGCCTGCACCATAGGTTGTTTGATGCCAGTAATGGAATACATTCTAATTTTAGTGAACTCGTCTTTCAAAGTTCGTCTAGAACGTATTTTTCTACAAAAATCCTAGCGACTTCTGAATTGAGCTTTTTTAGGACTCGAATAATGTCAATTACGGTTTCGCTATTGGGGTCGCGCACTTCATTGACCCAGCGATAAACATTGGACCGGCCAATATTCAGCTTGCCTGCCAGCTGAGTTTGGCTGATGTCGTAATCATCCAGAACTTCCTTAAGAACGCTACCTGCTTTGCCCATAGCTCGATTTTCCTATTCATCAGCTTCGCTTCGCCGAGCCCTTCGAATGGACAAAATTTCTGTCCATAGAGCAACTTATCCAGATTCAACCTGGTAAATCAATGAAAGCTTTGATTAAATATTTCCCCTTTCAATAAATCAGTTAGATCTGTTTCTGGGACACCAACCAAGGCTCGATGACCTCTCAAGTCGGCGGAAGTATAAGAGGAGGATCTAAATTCAAAGAGTTCAAGGAATTTAATTGACTATCAACAAAATCGCTAGCTTTTTTTATCAGTACTGATGAGTTCTGCTCTTTATGATTTAAGGAATCTGAGAAGTTAGTCAGCATTTCTTGTACTAGGACGCATGTTGAGATGTTTGACTCTATTTGACTATTCAATCTCTCTGCATTCACCCCAAACCCAAATATTGGCCTTAAATACTTCAAAGGGACTTGAGAGATAAAGTACATACCTATCTCTGCAGAACTATCTGGTGGGAAAAGAAATTTATGCCCGTAAATATTATTTAGGATTGATACCGTTAGATGTGAGAATAAGGTATTAGGAAAATGACCAATAAATGTCTGAAAAATAACACTACTAGAGTCTTCATCATACTCATGTGACTCAATGGCAACTATAGTTGATACATTTGATTGTTTATTCCTATAGTCAACTAGATTTCGAAACTCTAAAATTCTTCTTGCTCCATTATTTTCAGTTCGCAAGTCTGCATCACTTCTGATGGCTGCAATCTCATCTAAAATAGTTTTTCTCATAATAGTATTTAACTCATATTGTCTTTTGCATCATTCTTTCTAGTGAAATCCTCTAATTGCATTGAACTCAGATAAATGTAGCTTTGCCTTTTGAGGAAACTTTTCCTCTTCAAATCTTCGCGATTTTTGAAGTAATACCTTTTAGGTGTAAGAGTATCCTTTCGAGATATTGTGTGATGCTCTGATTGTCTTATCGTAATTATGTTAGAGCCTCTTGGAAACATATTTCTCCGATGTTGAAAAGCGACTCTCTTACGCTGAGAAGATCTAGAAAATAGCCTCATTAGTATGATTGCTATAATGATGGCAAAAAAATACAATATAAATTCCATGTTTTTACAGAAAAAGATATGACTTAGAGCTGACTAAAAACTTTCTTCGACCTTCTTAGAGATGCTTGATCATTTAGATCTTCAGAAAAATAACGCTATAAATTCTCAGGAAGAACTGTCGTAACTATCCGGGTATATGATTCGGGTGTTAGGAATATTTGTCCTAGGATATTGACCTTTACATTTTTCTCTTAATTGATTTAACTCCCTTAATTGATCAACAAAAGTTTTCCGCATCCAGGTTATAACTAAGAATTGAAGTAGAACACCTATAATTATTGTCAGCTGGGGGAAATCAAGAAAACTTAATATAATTACTAATGCACAGCATGTATATATCGTTAAGATGCATGCATCTATGAAAAACTTATCTTTATTCCTTTGAGACTGTTTTGTTGCTAAACCTCTAGCTTGTTTGAATATACCTATTGCTCCAATCAAAATTCCAATTAATGTTACGACAATGGCTACTAAATTTATCCAATCAGATAAGCTCAGTTGATGCATTTTTATAAAATCTTCTTGGGCATGGCTTTTACGAAGGTACTACATAATTTTGTGGTTTACTAAATGTTAGCCTATTTCTTTTCAAGAAGTCTGTTTTTACTCTTGTTTCTTGACCGGTTTATTATTTTGAGTAGTTCGTTTGAACTTCTCCTGTTGTCGAGATTTTATCAAAAGCTAAAGCGGTGAAATTAACTACTAGTTAATTTCACCGCTTTAGCTTTTGTCAGATATCCTAAATGTCGAACAGTTGTTTGTTTTTAAGCGGTTGCTAGTTTGGGCTGCTCAGTCGCAGACTCTTGTAAACGACCCAAAATTGCATTGGTATTCGCTTTTGCATCACCAAACAGCATCTGAGTGTTGTCCTTATAGAACAAAGGATTTGCCACACCTGCATAGCCAGCGGACATACCACGCTTCATGACGATGACGTTGCGTGCTTTCCACACTTCCAACACCGGCATGCCTGCAATTGGGCTCTCAGGATCTTCCATGGCGCTGGGGTTCACTGTGTCGTTAGCACCGATGACCAATACCACATCAGTTTCAGGAAAATCATCATTGATTTCATCCATCTCCAACACAATGTCATAAGGCACATTTGCCTCGGCCATCAAGACATTCATGTGACCCGGCAAACGACCTGCTACGGGGTGAATGCCAAAGCGCACATTGACGCCACGCTTAGTCAAAATGCTAGTAATCTCAGAAACAGCATGCTGGGCCTGAGCCACTGCCATCCCGTAACCAGGGGTGATAATTACACTTTGTGCATCGGCTAGCAGTTCAATGGTGCCGTTAACGTCAGTTTCACTAACGGTGCCCTCAACACTCTTGCTGCTGCCACCTTTGCCAGATCCCTGACCAAAGCCACCCAGGATGACGCTAAAGAATGAGCGGTTCATGGCTTTGCACATGATGAAGCTTAGAATAGCTCCGCTGCTGCCCACCAGTGCGCCGGTCACGATCAACAGATCATTGGAAAGCATGAAACCCGCTGCCGCTGCTGCCCAGCCAGAATAGCTGTTGAGCATGGAAATCACCACGGGCATGTCGGCACCGCCGATGGCCGCGACCAGGTGGATGCCAAGCACAGAGGAAAGGGCCACCATGCCAAGGACATAGTTAAAGCCGGTGGTGCCTTCTGCACCCATGAACAGAACACCCAGGATGACGGTACCGACCAAGAGGCCAATATTGAGCAGGTGACGCGCTGGCAACATCAGCGGTTTGCTGCTGATAATCGCCCGCAGCTTACCAAAGGCCACTACAGAACCGGTAAATGTTAAGGCACCAATGAAGATGCCGATGTAGATTTCTAGCTTGTGGATGGTTTCCTCTGCACCCACGAGTGTGGGGTCGGGGCCCAAGTAGCTGGCTAAACCCACGAGCACAGCGGCAAGACCCACAAAGCTGTGGAGAATGGCCACCAGTTCAGGCATTTCGGTCATTTCTACACGGGAAGCCACCAGACCACCGATGGCGACAGCGGGCACAATGGCCACTACCAAAAGCCCATAGGCACTTACCTGGGCGCTAAATGCGGTGGCCACCAGGGCAATAATCATGCCGACAATGCCGTAGACGTTGCCGCGTTTGGCGCTTTCTTGGTTGGATAAACCACCCAAGCTGAGAATGAAGAGCACGATGGCGACCAAATAGGCCACCGAAACAAGATTGTTAGACATGAGATAAAAGTTGTAGAGAAATGTCTGTCAGCATCCCCTGAGCGCAGTCGAAGGGGACGGGCAAAATTGTTCGCTGAGCGCAGTCGAAGCTAAAAATTTGGAGAGGTTCTACTTGCGAAACATCTTCAGCATGCGCTGGGTGACGAGGAATCCACCGGCGATGTTGATGGTGCCGATGAAGATTGCGATCGCACCCAAAATTACCGTCGGAGACATCGCCTGTCCCGAAATCTGTAGCATGCCGCCGATGATAATGATGCCGCTAATGGCATTGGTCACGCTCATCAAAGGAGTATGCAGCGATGGCGACACATTCCAGATCACCTGCCAGCCCACAAAGCAGGCCAAGATAAATACAGTGAAGTGGGACAGGAAGGATGTCGGTGCACCGACGCCGATGCCAATCAGGGCAAGGGCCGCACAGACAACGCCGATCCATTTCCAGGGCAGTGAGAATTTTGGTGCAGCGGGTGCTGCCGCTTCGGCAGGCTCCTCACTCTTGGCTTCAACTTTTTTCGGTGCAGGCTTCTCAGGCTTAGGCGCAGGCCAGGTCACCTGACCCTCGTGGCTGACCAGAGCCCCACGGACCACTTCATCTTCAAAGTTGACGATGTAGCCTTCAGATCCACCCATGTCGTTGAGTAGGTGGTACAAGTTCATGCCATATAGCTGACTCGACTGTCCGGCCATCCGACTAGCCAGGTCAGTCAGCCCGACAATTGTCACACCCTGATGGCGGTAGACTTCCCCAGTTCGACACACTTCGCAGTTGCCACCTTGAGCCGCAGCCATGTCCACAACGACTGAACCGGGCTTCATTAGCTCGACGGTGTCCTTAGTGACCAGCAGCGGTGCTCTTTTACCAGGAATCAGAGCGGTGGTGATAATGATATCCACCTCTTTTGCCTGCTCGGCAAATAGAGCCATTTCCGCTTCGATGAACTCTTTACTCATCGTTTTGGCATAGCCACCAGCACCGGAGCCATCTTCTTCAAACTCCAGCTCTAAAAACTGGGCGCCCATGCTTTCAACTTGCTCTTTGACCACGGGACGGGTGTCAAAAGCTCGGACGATGGCACCTAAGCTTTTGGCGGCACCAATGGCGGCCAGACCAGCAACACCTGCGCCGATGACTAGTACTTTTGCGGGGGGAACTTTACCTGCCGCCGTAATCTGACCGGTGAAAAAGCGACCAAAGTTATTAGCCGCTTCAATGACGGCACGATACCCGGCTACGTTGGCCATGGAGCTGAGGGCATCCATCTTTTGTGCCCGGCTGATGCGGGGTACCGAGTCCATTGCTAGGGCTGTAACCTGCTTGGTCGCTAGCTGTTGCAGAAGCTCAGGATGCTGGGCGGGCCACAGGAAACTAATGAGGGTTTGACCACTGTGGGCTAACTCAGTTTCATTACAGTTGAGTTCGGAATGATGGGCCGGTGGCTCCACCTTTAATACGATGTCTGCCTGCTGCCACAGCTCCACCGCATTAGCGATGACCTGGCAGCCTGCATCACGATAGGACTGATCTGAAAACTCAGCTCGTTCGCCAGCGCCTGTTTCTATCAGTACGTCAAAACCCAGGGACTGTAATTTTTTGACAGTTTTGGGAGTTGCGGCAACCCGGCATTCTCCCGGTGCAATTTCTTTGGGTATTCCAATACGTTTTGGATGACTGGGAGGCGATGACTGTTGGTCAACAGCACCTTTATCGAGTGCGATGGTCATGTTGAATCCTTTTTAACTAGCTGGGCTAACGACTGTTAAAAACACTATGGAAGCGGGATCATGATTGATCGCAATCCAACAGGAATAACTTTAGATTTAGTGGTTTTTCGTAACTGAAATGTGAACTATTAATCCTCTGGCTAGGAAGCTTAGATCTACTTATAAACCCTGAAGACTAAACGAAGATCGCATCAGATTTAGAGAGGGAGTAGAGCACTAAAGTCAACCTGGTTTGAACGTTGTTTCAATACACGTTTATGCCTCTAGATGCCAATAATGGAAAGGCTTTTAACCCGTCGCCGTCATCGCTATAGGGTCCAGATAAACTCAATGGACACTCCTGAATCTAGATATCTCAAATAATTAGGTTTCGTACTGTCAAGCTAAAACTTTAAAGGTGTAATTTTGTTTAAAAAGATTTACTTTGATGCTGGCGTTAATGATGTTTTTTACATAGGTTGCTGAGTCTGAGAAGACTGGGGTGCTCCCCTCCCTTGAGAAAACGTTGTATATGCTAACCTTGAGAAAAGTTGCGTAGTGTAAACGCTTTCCTAGGACGTCACTGTCTGCCCACACTGTTCGATGTCTTTGGTCGCTGGCCAGTCGTTGGTTGCTGTGGCGCGTGTTAATCGTCGTTGGCAGGGTCAATTCAAAAAACCGTCCCTCGCCAACGGAATAGGCACGTTGTCCCTGTGATAGTTCTAAACGAGTCCCAAGTTTTTTAGTTTTGAGCGCGAGGAGTGAGTTTAATGACACCTAAGAAAATTATGCAGTTGGGGCTAGCTGGCCTCATGATGTCTGCTGCGGCTGTTACAGGTTTGAGTGTGCCTACGCTGGCTCAAGGTAGCTATAACACTGACGGTATGACTATCTTTGGTGGCGTTGATTCTGACTACCGCTTGTCCTACAACCTGCTGAACAATACTCGCCGTAATACTCGTGCTCATTACGAATTAGAGGTGGGTGGAGATAAGATCCAGGCGGCAGCCTCGACTCTGATTGTGACTATTCCTGAATCATTCTCTAGGTACCGTGGACGCATCAACTTAGATGAAATTTCTGTGCGCTATGGTCGCATAGACAGTGAGGGGTCTCCCATCCCTGTGGATGAAGTTCGTTGGGATGATCGGGTCTTTAGCGGTGCTAATGATTTATCTGACGATCTTGACAAGATTGAGATCTTTTTAGCTGAAGATATCCCGGCCGATCGCTCCTTTACGATTGAATTTAATAAGGTTCGAAACCCTAACCGGAGTCTGATGTTGCGGACCAATTTACAGGTGGTTGAGCGCGGTCAAGAGCTGGCCAACTATATCGGTACTTGGGAAATGCTAGTGGCCTATGAAATCGACGACGACTAGATCTGCTGCTAACATGACATGTCGCATGTTACTATCAGAAACCGCGCTGATGGGCGCAGGTAGTAATTTTGTTTGAGCAGATTTAGGAGCAATCGCCATGACTAAGCGCACCCTGGGCGGTACATCTCGTAAGCGTAAGCGCGTTTCTGGCTTTCGTGTCCGTATGCGAACTGTGAATGGTCGCCGCGTAATTCAGTCTCGTCGTAAAAAGGGCCGTGCTCGCCTAGCCGTATAAAGGTGGTTAGTTGAGTTGCGATCTCATCCGTGGCGTTACCGATCCAGAACCGATTGCGCTCTTCGCGTTCGTTTTCTAAGGTCTATCGTCAGGGGCGACGGGCAAACAGTCGTTGTTTAGCCGTCAAAGCCCTGAAAAATCCATTACCCGACGACGGTTTGTCTAATGAGCCGTCGTCGGGTATTTGTTTTGGCGTGTCCATTAGCCGTAAGGTACATAAGCGAGCAGTTGTACGCAATCGCATCAAGCGCCAGATTCATGCAGCGCTCAGAACCTTGCTACCCAGAGCCGATGGAACCTGGTGGGTCGTAATCAATGTACGGACCACAGCAATAGCCTGCGAATATTACGAATTTTTGCGAGAATTAGAGAAACTATTGGTAGAGCTGGAGGTGCTGGATGGCCATTAAAGAGGATGTGTATTACGAAGGTGGTCCCCATATTGGTGATCTGATCTTTCATTGTGTGCTCGCAATTACGGTTGTATTTATTCCCATTACTATCGGAGCCATTATTCGAGCTATATGGGTTCGCTATCGCATTACCAGTCGTCGTATTTCTGTCACTGGTGGATGGATGGGGCGAAATCGTACCGATCTCATCTATTCAGAAGTGACTAGGGTTGCCGTTGTCCCCCGTGGTTTAGGAATGTGGGGCGATATGGCGGTACAGCTCAAAGATGGCAGCCGTCTAGAGATGCGCGCTGTCCCCAACTTCCGTGAGCTGTATGACAAAATCACCGAACATATTTCACCCAAAGCACGGGAGGCTAGCGGTCTAAGCGTTTAGGCTCAATCTCTAACGCTTAAACCACAGACGGTTTACTTACAGCTAAGCTGCATCAATCGCTAGGTTTTTTGCTCTAGCCACTTCAAAAAACTGCTCGAGGTCGTTGAGGTTCTTAATTTATGAACTGATGACGACTGAGTGTGGCCTCAAGTAGGTATAACCGTCCTTTTGCAGGAAGAACACCGTCATCTGTGTGCTTCACCTGAGTGAATAGCTGGTGCTTTTTGCTCTGGATCACCCTAAGGTCTGCAATATTCAGATACATTAGAGTTCGGTATGCAATTTGCTCGGTAAGCGCGCATGGATTTCGGTATTGGATTTCTGACAAACACCATAATGTTGCCAATCCTAGATTTTTTCTATGGGATTGTGCCTAGTTATGGTCTGGCCATTGTGGCCTTGACTCTTCTCATTCGCTTTGCACTTTACCCGCTTAATGCCGGGTCAATTCGCAATATGCGTCGCATGAAGATCACCCAACCCCTCATGCAAAAGAAGGTCAAGGAAATCCAGGAACGTCATAAGGATGATCCGGCCAAGCTTCAACAGGAGATGGGCGGTGTCTATAAAGAGTTTGGTAATCCTCTAGCAGGGTGCTTTCCAGTAGTTCTGCAAATGCCCATCTTGTTTGCGCTATTTGCAACTCTTCGTGGGTCGCCGTTTGCCGACATCACCTATCCCGTTAATCTGCAAATTCTTCCCCAAGACGCGATTGAGCAGGTTCAGCCCCAAGCCTTTTCTGCCAAACAGTCCAGCTTATATGTTGCCGACGGTCAGCACTTTCCCCTTGCACCTGTTTTACCCGGGGGCAATCGTATCGGTGTTGGCGATACAGCCGTGGTGCGGCTACAGACGCCTGAAGGCGACTCTATTTCACAGTTGGCGGCAGACTATGCAGACGATCCATCTGTGTTTGTTCCTCGGTGGGAAGTTACTAAAGGGCAAGAGCTAGTTGAAGTTGATCAGAATGGTCAGATTACAGCCCTGGCGCCTGGGGATGTGACTGTTCAAGCCAAAGTGACCGGCTTAGCTGCAACCAAAGGATTTCTCTTCATCAAAGAACTTGGGCGCATTGGTGCCCTGGGTGATGAAGGCGAAATTCACTGGGATATTTTGGGCATGATTCTGTTCTTTGGTATCAGCCTGTATGTTAACCAGTTGCTGTCGGGACAGTCTTCTAGCGATAATCCGCAGCAGGAAACCATTACCAAGCTGACCCCTGTATTGTTTTCGGGGATGTTTTTGTTTTTCCCGTTGCCTGCTGGTGTATTGCTCTATATGGTGCTGGCCAATGTGTTTCAAACAGCCCAGTCTTTTATCCTCTCCAAAGAGCCGCTACCTGAAAATATTCAAGCTTTGGTAGATGAGCAGGAAGCAAAAGCTGTGAGTGCCGATCGCGGAGCATTAGCCTTTGAGCCTGGTTCTAGGAAAGCGGCTAGCAAAGACGGCTCTCAGGCTAAAGGGTCTGCTAAGAGCAATCGGTCTACGGGTAATAAATCAGGTTCTAATCGTTCCAAAGGTAATAAGAAATCTGGCGGAGGCTCCAAAAAAAAGGTCTCTAACCGATAGGTAACGATAAACTTGTGGTTGGCATCACAAGCTCTGAAACAGGTGTGAGTAATTTATGGGCGAGCAGCAAGATAAAGGTGGTATCCAATGGCTATCACAGTTGCTAGAGCATCAAGGAGTTCAGGCAAACGTAACTGGCGAGCACGTCGCTGATGATTTAGGAGACAGTAGTTTTTGGCTAACTATTGAAGATTCCTCCCTGACTCAGACGCAGATAGATGGTCTACTGGGTGATCGAGGTCGCGTTTTAGATGCGATTCAATACCTAGCCAATACAGTGCTAAATATCGGTAAAGAACCTCAAGAACAGCAGTCTTACACCATTGAGCTGCAGGGGTATAGGCAGAAGCGTCAAGATGAACTCAAGGCGATTGCTGAGAAAGCGGCGGCAGCGGCGTTGGCTAGTGGCGGAGAGCATGAGGTTGCCGATTTATCGTCTGCAGAACGGCGACAGATGCACACCTTATTGAAGGCCCACGGTGGGTTAGAAACATTTAGCCGGGGCCGCGAACCAGATCGTCGGTTAGTGGTGCGCCCCTTGGGAAGCGATTCTGAGTCGTCTGGTGTTGTTGATGCCTGAGCTGCTTAAGCCTTTTGTGAGAGTTAAGTCAGCTGCTTGGCGGCTTGTTAGATGACCTTTGAGCAGAACGCCCGTTAAATTTTTGTCTTTGGCTCTTCCAACTGATTATGCAGCGGTCCATGCAGCGAATTTATATCCCCCATTTGTCTAATGATCCGGGCAAGACCCGGATCATTGAGGTGAATGATTACCTCAGTGACCTAGACACGCTGACTCCTGTTAAGGGACGCATTCAGATTCAGCATCGCGGCAATTTTTTAGATGTAGCTGCCCAAGCTGAAACCATTACTACGCTGACGTGTCATCGTTGTTTGCAAAACTATAACGCACGCCTACAGGTCGACACGTCAGAGTTTATTTGGCTACAAGAACCTCAGCCTGAAGCCTATGCTGAAGAAGTGGAAGTGGGTTTCGATGAACTGATTGAAACCCTATCTCCCCAGGGGCATTTTGAGCCTGGTAAGTGGCTTTATGAACAGCTATGTTTAGCCATTCCCCAGCGGCAGCTTTGCGATAAAGCCTGCGAAGGGATTGTCAATCCGACGGCACGTGACGATGCCGAAACGTCTACAGATCAGCGGTGGTCTGCCCTATCTGCCTTAAAACAGCAGCTGTCCGATTAGCGTTCCAGTGGTTTTCTTATGACATTTCATGAGGAGTTAGGTTTACTTATTCGGGCGCGCTACCCGCTAATTTATATTTCTACCCGAGAAGAAGAACGGGCTGAGGAGTCGATCGCAGCGGTGGCTGCTAAAACCGGCAATCGCGCTGTTTATATTTGGGATTTTGTTGATGGTTATCGAGGCAACCCCACCGACGTAGGTGCAGGCCGTCGAAACCCACTTCAAGCGTTAGAATTTGTTGAAAAGTTGCCGCCCGCAGCTCCAGCTATTCTGATTCTGCGAGATTTTCATCGATTCCTAGACGATATTGCTGTTTCTCGAAAGCTGCGTAATTTAGCCCGACTGCTGAAGTCTCAGCCTAAAAATATTATTATTCTGTCGGCCCAACTCACTCTCCCAGATGAACTGAGTGAACTGCTGACAATTTTGGAGTTTCCGCTACCGGGTGTGGAGGATATCCGCCGGGAAATTGAGACCCTGTTGGGGGCAATGGGCAGTTTGCCAGACCCCAAAGCTATGGATGCGCTGGTGCGATCCTGTCAGGGCCTATCCATGGAACGCATCCGCCGCGTCTTGGCTCGGGGGATTGCGACTAATGGTGCATTTAATTCTGATGATATCGACCTGATTTTAGAAGAAAAGCGTCAAACTATTCGCCAGACGCAGATTTTGGATTTCTATCCAGCTACCCAAAAAATTTCTGATATTGGTGGGTTGGATAACCTAAAAGACTGGTTGATTAAGCGTGGGAGTTCATTTTCTGAAAAAGCTCGACAGTATGGGTTGCCTCATCCTCGAGGTCTGCTGCTGGTGGGTATTCAGGGTACGGGTAAGTCTCTGACGGCCAAGGCCATCGCCCATCATTGGCATCTGCCCCTGCTGCGCCTAGATGTGGGTCGTCTATTTGCTGGGTTGGTGGGGGAGTCTGAGGCCCGCACCCGGCAAATGATCCAGTTGGCAGAAGCGTTAGCCCCCTGTGTGCTTTGGATTGATGAGATTGACAAAGCGTTTGCTGGCTTTGAAGGGCGTGGAGACTCTGGTACAACGAGCCGCGTGTTTGGTACATTTCTGACCTGGTTGTCGGAGAAGACCTCGTCTGTATTTGTTGTGGCGACGGCCAATAATATTGGGGTGCTACCGCCTGAACTGCTACGGCGAGGACGATTTGATGAAATTTTCTTTGTGAGTCTACCGAGTCGAGCTGAGCGTGATGCAATTTTTAATGTGCATCTGAGTCGGCTGCGACCCCACAATGTGAAGAGCTATGACACGAGTCGTTTGGCCTATGAAACCCCAGATTTCTCTGGAGCTGAAATTGAGCAGGCTATTATCGAAGCGATGCACATAGGCTTTAGTCAAAATCGTGATTTTACGGTGGATGACATTTTAGAGGCCGCTAGTCAGTTAGTGCCCCTGGCTCGAACGGCGAAAGATCAGGTAGATTCTCTGCTGGCATGGGCAGCGTCTGGTAAAGCTCGCATGGCATCGCGGCAGTCTATGCTGAGCGATCGCATCCAACAGCAAAAGGAGAATCCCTAGCAATGGCTTACGAATTGAGAGACCTTGCGGTAAAAAATAAGGTATAACCGTAGGACAATCCTCGACTATTCCTGATTTTTTTAGCAGCTATGGCAGCAAAGCGATTTAATCTACAAGACTTCTTGCTTGGACTGACAAAGCTTGTATTGGGAGTTGGGATCTCATTATTGGTTATATCCTTGGCTGGGGCTGCAACGGCCCGATATTTTTTAACCCAGCTCTCCAGCGTACCTGAGCGTCCCGTTTACGAAAATGACCTGCCACCCAAGCCAGCTGACGCCGCTGCAACACCTGCGGCAGCGACTCCCCAGGCTAGTACTGAGCAATCTGCCGAGCAGCCTCAGCCTAATGAAGCCAGCGATGCTGTTGAGGCGGAGACGTTGTATCAGGTTAAAGTTACCTACGGCACTGGCTTGCTGATACGATCTGGTCCAGGCAATGAGTATGGCTCTATTGGTGGTGTTGATTACGACGCGGTCGTAGATGTTTTAGAAGAGTCTGGTGACCGATGGTTAAAAATACGGTTTGACGGTTTAGAGGGCTGGGTTAGGGGCAAAGGTAATACACAGCGACTCTAGGCATCCTCAGCTGTAAAACACTTTCCTAATTGTCCTAATTGCGATGATTATTGGTGTAGTTAATCCGTGCCCCTGCCCACAGCAGCTTGTTGCGTAGGGTCTGATAATAGGATTGGTTTTGACGCAACAGCACAAATTTTGCCATGTGCTCTGCCATAAAAATATCTACCCGCTGACCGGGCCAAATAGAGGTAGCGAGTACCCCATCCATCCATAGTTTGGTTGTCATTCCGGGGTCGGCCAAGGGCCAGACACTGACAACGCTGCCAGAGGGTAGAACCACCGGACGGCTGGATAAACTGAGGGGGCAAATAGGTGTGACTACGATGGCATACATCCCGGGATGGACGATGGGACCATTGGCCGCGACCGTATAGCCGGTGGTGCCGGTGGGAGTGCTGATGAGTAATCCGTCGCCCTGGTATTGATCTACGACCTCGCCGTCGATTTCCATCTCTAAAATCGAGGTGATCATGCGGTCGGGGGAGGCTGGTTTGACACACATTTCATTGAGTGCCCAGTACACTTCGCTGAGGGGTTCTCGATTGCTGCGGTTGCCTTCGTGGATACAGGCCTGCAGCATCATGCGCTGTTGTACCGCATAACGATCGTCGAGGAGCCGGTCAATGGTAGTTTCAAAGTCATCGATTTCATCTGATGATTCTGTTAAAAACCCCAGATGCCCACCGATATTGACCGCCAAAATAGGAATTTGTTCGGGGGCTAAATGGCGAGCTGCGGCCAGGGCCGTGCCGTCACCGCCGAGCACAATTGCTAGATCAATCGGCTGACCTGCGGAGGCTAAAAAAACTGGATACGGGTTGTCCTTGGGACCACTGGGACCCAGTAGGACCTTGGCACCCCGTTTTTCTAGTTTTTTGGCGCATTTTTCGGCCCAGCTTTTGCTCTGGGGGTTGCCTGCTTTGTGAACAATAATGACTTGATTGAGCTGCACAGTATGGGTATGAAATGGCCTGTTGCAATAGTAAATTACTTTGCCGATTGCCAGTTGATGGCCGCCTGGTCTAATACGTAGTTGGCTAGGTTAGTGATGTCGTCTTCGCTTAGTCGATCGCCATAGGCACTCATGAGACCTTTTCCATTGGTGATTAGGGTTGCGATCGCATCCACCGACGTATAACCATGACGGTTCAAGGCTTTCTGCTTCAGACTTTTGCCACGACGAATAATGTTAGCGCCATTGGGGTGGCACCCGGCACAGTTCACCTCAAATAGTTCAGGGGCAGTCTCTGCCCACGCCATCGCTGAGGTACTGATCCAAACACCAACCACTAAACAGCAAATCAGTAGACGTCTTAGCATAATGAATGAAATGAATGTTAGGGTCCATATGCTTCCCATGGTAGAGGGTTGCAGCCTCAGGATAATAGAGCTTAGAACCTATGGAAACGCTAAACTGTGAAAGATTTTAGGGTAGGCTCTTGCTGCATACCAACAACACCATGAAAAAATCTGCATTATTGATGAGCTTAGTTGTGGTGTCAGCCATTGTTGGTGGTAGCTTTGCCTATGGCTGGCATAGCGTGATGAGTAGCCCCGATGGATCAGCGGCTGATTCGGTGACACCAGCGACGTCAGAATCCGGTGATGTGACAACGAATGGTGCTGAGCCCAGCCAAATTAGTCGGTCGACAGACTCAGGTTCCTTATCTCAATCGCCATCACTTGAGCAACAGCTGGCTGGCGTTGACCGTGACAATGGTCAGGTGCGCCTGACGTTGGACGAATCTCAACTCAATCAGCTAGTTAGCGGTGCTATTTTAAGCCAGCCTCTCGCCGCTCAAATCTTTGCTAATGCCCAACCCCTACAGGCAACCCTCAATGGGGACAGCATCGAAGCAGGCGCTGTGCTCAACCTGTCCGAACTCCCCCGCGAAGGTCTACCCATCGATCTCCAAACTGGTTTAGACCAGCTCACTAATGCAGCCCCCATGTTGGCCAACCGTGATATCTACATGGGGATTGTTGCCAGACCCAGTGTACAAGACGGTAAAGTTAGCCTCGATCAAGACCTCAGCGTTAGACTCGGACAATTCACCCTACCCATGGCTGACGTGGCTGAACAGATGGGCTTATCGACGAACGAAATAGAACAGCGTCTCAATGCCATTGTTATGCAGCAGGGACTCATTCTCGAAAATATCGAAATTGCAGATGGTCTGCTGATAATTACAGGGACCAAATCCTAGCAAGCATCACAGGCCAGCCGCATTACTCTAGCTCAGTTGGTTGTACGCCTTTCATAATGCGCGATAGCTCACTTTTCTCATCCACAGAAACCCGCCTGGGTGAACCACTGAAAATTTGTTCCAGGTTGCGGAAGGAATCTTTAATCTCTGGGCCGTTTTCACTGATGGTATATTCGCGAATGGCCTTTTCATGCCACGAACCCCTCATCTTAAAGACGTTTAATGCCCGTGACATTTCCCCTCGGATTTCCACATATTGCAGCATCAAGATAGTGTCTGTAATTGTAGAAATATGGGAATCTGTAATCGAATGGGAGCCCATGAACTGCTCAGTCGTATTGGTAAAGAAACCTGTGATTTCTTCTTGTTTGGCATAGCCAGTCACACCGATTACAAACTGACGAAAGGAGTTATTGCTGACGCCTCTATCAAGTGCAGAAAGGGAATCGATAGCAATACGAGAGGGCTTAAACTCAGCAATTTCTGACTTGATAATTTGTAAATGGTCTTCTAGTCCTGCTGATTCGGGATAGGCACAAATAATCTTGAGTAGTCCGGCCCGCTCTAGTTCTTCAAAGTCAATGCCCCAGGAATAGGCATTTCGCGATAGCTGTGCCCGCGACTCCTCATAGGCAAACAAAATGGCCCGCTCGTTTGCTTTACAGCCATTTTCAATAAACTTACTAACAAACAGAGTTTTTCCGGTACCTGTTGCGCCAGTCGCTAAGATAATCGAATCTTTGAAGAAACCGCCGCCACACATTTCATCCAAGGTTTTAACACCAGAGGATACCCGCACATTCGAAGAACGCTGGGTGAGACGCATTGCCCCCAATGGGAAAATATTGATGCCGTTTTGGGTAATTGTGAAAGGGTATTCCCCCTTCATGTGTGTGGTGCCCCGCAGCTTTAGAATTTCAATGGTGCGACGGCGGCGTTCGCCTTCGAGGACGTTGCGCACAATGACGACATTATCCGATACAAATTCTTCCACACCAAAGCGGGCAACTGGGCCGTATTCTTCGACCCGCTCAGTGGACATCAGGGTTGTCACACCCATTTGCTTTAGACGGGCAACTAATCGAAAAATTTCGCGACGGACCACTCCTGCAGCATCGTATTGCTGAAAAACAGCGGTTACCGAATCAATCGATACTCGCCGTGCCTTATATTTACGAATGGCATATTGAATGCGTTCGATCAGTGCCGACAGGTCAAAATTGCCAACAATTTCCTGTCCTTCAGGGTCGGGAGATGCGTCGAGGATAAATAGCTTGCCATCATCAATCAGCTTTTGTAGGTCCCAGCCAAAACTGCATGCGTTTTGAATGATGTCAGCTGGGGACTCTTCAAAGGTGATAAACACTCCAGGCTCATCAAAATCTGTAATACCGTTATATAAAAACTGAACGGCTATTAGGGTTTTACCAGTTCCTGAGGTTCCACTAACAAGTGTGGATCGTCCAGAAGGCAGTCCACCATGACTGATGTCGTCAAACCCTTCCATCATGGTGCGAATTTTTTTGACGCCCCTCAAGGGACTATTCGAGGGGGGCTCACCTTGAAAAGACTGAGTCATGGTTTAGTAAATTGACCTGTTAAAAAAATACAGTCAGAGAAAAGAGTGATATTAATATTTCAACAGGTTAAGCTATCGAGGGCAAGCGTTGAGGCTAATTCTTCCCAATGTACAGCTTAAATGCTGACAAGTCTTGACAGCACTCAACGTTTGAAGACTATTTACCCTTGAAAACGTTATTTGAAAGAATCATTTATTGGTCTGGCCCCATACACCTATGAAAGCTACATTTAAGGGGTGTAAGCGGTCCTTGACTGCCTATGTGACGTCTGATTTGACTCTTTAGAAACGTAGTAGGTTTGTTGAACCGACTACCCTGGTGTTCTCAGTATAGCTATTCATCTTCGCTCAGCTCATCGTAAAGCAGGTCTAGTCCAATCAGTACCCGTTCACGGTCAGACAGATCACCGATAATTTTGCGGACTGGCGGCGGTAAAATTTTTGCCAGGGTCGGCGTGGCTAGTATTTTGTCCTCTTCAGCTAGCTGTGGATTTTTCAACACATCAATAACTTTAAGGGCATAAACCCCCTGAAATTCCTCTTCCAGAATCGTATTGAGCATCTTCAGGGCTCGGGTGGAGTTAGGGGTATTGCCGGCGACGTAGAGCTTTAGGATGTAAGTCTTTTTAAAGGCCATTAGAAGGGTCCCGAAAGTGTGGCGAATGTAGCCTGGAAAGGCCCACAGGGTTTTTGGGGGAGCATGGAGAGATTGCTACGGTGTCTAAATTTCACGGGGGATAGACCGGCGATACATTTCACATAAATGGGCTAACACATCAATTAGAGTCAGGCGGTAGTCTAGTAAGATTTCTTCGCTACGGCCTTCCATGGTGAGCTGCTTAGAAAAGCTATCCATTAGCTCCATGTGAATTTCGACAACCTTAGAAATAGATACATCGGCGAAGAAAGCTAGATTCACGTAATCATCGATGCGTTGATTTAGGCTTTTATCATCTGATGAAAAGTAGTTCAAAATAATTTGACGATAGTCTTGACGTAGCTGATCAATTAACTCATGACGCTCTTCCAAGGTCATGTTGCGCATAAAGTTTTGTGGGTTTCGCTTGTAGTACACTCCCAAATACCCAAGACGTTCATGAAGTTTTTCAGTTAACCGTTGTTGCTGCAGGCTAAGTAAAAAGAGGCGATTATCTCGGGTATCGTCTTCATTGCCACTCAGAGCATTTTTAGCTGGCAGTTTTAAAAACTGATTAATTGCTTCACGCACTTGGCTCTCAATAGAATTTAGTGCGTCTGACGTAATCTGAATGACAGCACTGTGGTAACTAGCGTGGGTAGACGTTAATTCTTGATCTGAGACGATTAAAATGGGCAGCAAAATATCTCGCGCCCACAGCTCTTGCAATAGGTCAGCTCCGTCGTGGGCTGGTTGAACCACCAAGCAATCAATTCGATGGCGATTGCTGATGGTCCACTGCACAAACTCTGTCTGTGTTTTGCTCCAACTAATGGCAAACGGGCTGTGGGCCAGCGTTTTCTTGAGAGACTCAGCCATAGAGGCTTGAGCCGTATAAATTCCAACCAGGAAACGTGCAGCCAAAACTTAAATAGGTATGACGCAATGTTAGTTATATTTATTGGCTTATTTAAAGGGTGTGATGTTATCGATATGGACGATATCGGGATTTTATATAAACTAGCGTTGCTAAGCTTCGGGATGATTTGATCTGCAGGATGCTATCACATAGCTTATCTAACTGATCGGTTTATCCTCTAAATCAGCAACGGCATGAACTAGCGCTTAAGGAACAATGCCTATTGAGTTTTGAACTCGAATGGGCTACGTATGAGCGCCCTTGCACAATAAGGATATAGGGTATGAGGTTACGCTTTTTGAAACTTAAGTATTTTTTATCGGTCTAGAGTTTCCGAAGGGCTTTGATTATCGTTGCCCTAGGGCCTTTAAACACCCTGTAAGGACTGATGACCTGAGGCGGAGACTAAGACGAGCATGGAGGGATTCGAACCCCCGACCCTCAGAACCGGAATCTGATGCTCTATCCACTGAGCTACATGCCCTGATATCTGACTGATTTCTTAGTCAGAAACCGTGCCTAATATTAGCACTTGTGTTGGGATCTGTCTTTGTCTTTACGTTAAAGGTGCTGATGTCATACGCTCATGGAGTGGTGCCAGGTGCGGTCTGTGTGCTGAGTATTGAAAACCTATCGAAAACGTTTGGGCCGCGTCAGGTCCTAACGGATCTCACCCTTAAGTTAGCTCCGGGCGAAGTGTATGGTCTGTTGGGGCCAAATGGAGCGGGTAAGACCACGACTATTAATTTATTGAGTGGTTTGCTGCGACCTGATGCGGGTCAGGTGTTGATTGCTGGCAAACCGGCTTCGGAGAAGACCAAAGGCTATTTAGGGATTATGCCTCAGCAAAATTTGCTCTATCAGAGTTTGACCTGTGGGGAAAATCTGTCATTTTTTGCGAAAATCTACGGCCTATCAGCATCGTTGCGATCGCAACGTATTCTGACCTGTCTCAAGGCTGTCAATCTGAGTGATCGAGCCAATAGCGTTGTGGGGTCCCTGAGTGGCGGTATGCAGCGACGGCTGAGTCTGGCGGTGGCTATTGTGCATCAGCCAAAGCTAGTGGTGTTAGATGAACCCACGACAGGGCTGGATATTGAAGCCCGCTATGATGTGTGGAATCTAATCCGTCAGCTGAAGCAGGAGGGCATAACGGTGTTGCTGACCACCCACCTGTTAGATGAGGCCGAGCGGCTGTGCGATCGCATCGGGTTTCTTAAACAGGGGCATCTATTAGCCCAAGGAAGTTTAGACGAGCTACGCACCCGCATCCCTGCTCAAGAAGTGGTGACCCTGCAGACAACGGATGAGGTGGCTGCCATTGAAAGGGCACATGCCCTTGGATTTGCTATGCGCCGTTACGACAAACATCTGGCGTTTTGGTTGCCTGAACGGCTGGAGCTGAAAGTGCTGCTCGATAGGTTTGAAGGGGTTCCCATTGATTCGATTGCCCGCAGCCCAGTCACATTGGAGCATATCTATTTAGAGGTGACTCGCTCAGTATGAATAGATAATTAATTATCATTCCGATAGATTTCCATACAGGCATAAAAATCTCAAAGCCTTATGGGTTAAATATCTTAAGATTTTCTTTGGTTTAGGTTTACCTAAGTTCATAAGTTGTTTATGTTTATTGACTCAGCACCTGGGGTAATCTGTATTCAGTTCGAGAGAACGCTTATGACTACTGCGTTTGCAGCTTAACCCTAACCCTATATTCGGACTGACTTTGAGCAGTTTCCCCTATACAGAACTTTCTAAGCCCGAGAGGAGTTCAGTGCAAGCACTGAACTCCTCTCGGGCTTAGGGGGGAAATCTGTCATCGTTAGCTTGGCGGATTGAGGCCCGCAGGCAGCGTTGAGTCCGAAAAGATACTGAGAGTAACGCTGGCTTTAATATTGCTTTAAAGATTCTTACATTGTGTTTATGGACGTTGCCAAGTCACCGAGTTAGTTTAGGTGTAGTTCATACGAACAACTTATACAGAAACCTAACTATGGGCTGACCCCCCTTAATACAGGTGGTTGGCCAGCATCCTATACGGACTCTACTATATCTAAAACCTAAACTTGGTTAAGCCTCTGCCTGCGGGTGGGGGCTTAACTGCTTTAAATTGCCAGTTTAGGGATGCTAGCGTGGCAGCTGTAAGTTGGTTTTATGTTGTCTGGTGACGATATGACTAAATTTTTGCTTGTGGTGCTTCCGGCGGTGTTGGTGGTTGCGATCGCAGTTCTCTCAGTTCAAAATGCTACCCCTGTGTCGCTACAGTTCCTTGCCTTTCGTTCGGTGGCGTTACCCTTCGGTCTATGGCTTGGGTTTGGTTTAGCGGTTGGCATGGTGGGGACAGCGGGGTTGCTGACCTTGTTTCCAGGCCGGCGATAAGGGGTCGCTTCAGTCGAGGACATCCATAAGGGAGTAACCCGGCAGAATTGGCTATTTTGAACTGGGCTGAGCGCATTCAGATTTGGTATGCCCTCTAGAGGCTGATCGCTAGGTGAAAATCGCCCCGCCCATAAGTTTCTCGTAGCGACGGGTTAACTCTTTTTTGATCAGTGGCCAAAGCTCTAAGCTCGGATCTTGCTGAATAAGTTTTTCAGCGGCTTTACGGGCCATCTCTAGCACCGCTTGATCGTTAACTAAGCTAGCCAGGGCGAAGTCTGGCAGACCCGACTGACGCGTACCCAGTACCTGGCCTGGACCCCGAAACCGCAAGTCCATTTCAGCAATAAAGAAACCATCCTGGGATTGTTCTAACACCCTCAGTCGCTGTATGGCCGTTTCACTTTTGCTGCTACTCATGAGCAAGCAATAGGACTGGTCAGCCCCTCGACCCACCCGCCCCCTCAGCTGATGGAGCTGGGAAAGGCCAAAACGTTCAGCATGCTCAATGAGCATAACGCTAGCGTTGGGAACGTCCACCCCGACTTCCACGACGGTGGTAGAGACCAAAATTTGAGTTTTGCGATCGCGAAAGGCTGTAATTGCAGCGTCCTTGTCGGCAGAGCTCATGCGGCCATGGAGCAGACCTACCTGAAACTCAGCAAAAACCACCTCGCTGAGGCGCTGATGTTCTTCGATGGCGGAACGCAGGTCTAGTTTTTCAGATTCGTCTACCAGGGGCAGCACAATATAAATCTGTCTGCCCTGGGCAATTTCTCGGCGGATCAGGTCATAGGCATGGTTGCGATCGCGCCCCGCTAATAACGTTGTTTGGATGGGTTTACGCCCTGGGGGTAGCTCATCAATTTGACTAACGTCTAGATCGCCATGGAGCGTTAAAGCCAAGGTGCGGGGTATGGGGGTGGCGGTCAGGGTCAGGACGTGGGGATTGTCGCCCTTTTGCTGGAGTCTTGCCCGTTGGGCAACGCCAAACCGATGTTGTTCATCAATGGTGACCAGGCCCAATCGGCTAAATTTTACTGGGTCTTCAATTAGGGCATGGGTGCCCACCAATATGGATAACTCTCCGGTTTCTAACTCGGAATGGATTTGTCTACGTTTAGCGGTTTTAGTGGAGCCCGTCAGCAGTTCTACAGGTAAATGCAGCAGATTAAACCATTCCACTAACTTGCGATAGTGCTGTTCTGCCAGCACCTCGGTCGGGGCCATAAGTGCGGCCTGATACCCGGCCTGGATGGCGGCCAAAATAGCCACGACGGCGACCACGGTTTTTCCTGAACCGACATCCCCCTGCACCAGCCGATTCATTGGGGTTGACTGTTGCAGATCTACCAAAATTTCCTGCACTACCCGATCCTGAGCACCGGTCAGCTTAAAGGGCAGCACATCATAGAACTGATCAATGAGTTTGCCGGTGGGGGCCATGTGGACTTGGGTTTGGGCCTGCTGCTGTTGACGACGAGACAGTAGGCCTAGCTGCAAATAGAAAAATTCATCGAACACTAGACGACGGCGAGCCAGGGCTAAGGTGTCGCTATCAGGGGGAAAGTGGATCTGGGCGATGGCCACAGGAAGTTGGATCAGCCCATGCTCCTCTCGTAACGTCGCCGGAAACGGGTCGCGAATTTCGACGGCATTGGGTAAAGCGGCCACGACCGCTTGACGCACGAGGGGGGCAGTCACGCCTTCTGTGAGGGGATATACCGGCACCACTCGACCGACCGTGGTGGAGTCAATGGGGGCATGGGCATCTCCTAATACTTCTAAGTCGGGGTCATCTAGGGTGATGCCATATTTACCTTTTTTGACTAGCCCCGACGCTGCCAGGGTTGCACCCACAGGGTAGAGACGTTTTTGACGCTCTTGCCAGCCTCGATTTCGAAAGCGTGCTCCGGCAAAGAACCGACTGATCTTGAGGGTGCCGGTACCGTCATAGAGGCTGAGCTCAAAGATAGTCAGTTTGGCATTACGAGGGCTGTTGAAGCAGTTGCAACGTCGTACCGTACCCACCACAGTTACGGTTTCTCCGGCCTTTAGATCTCGAATTTTGATCTGCCGGGCATAGTCGATATGTTCGCGGGGATAGTAGTAGAGAACATCCCGCACCGTATATAGTCCTAGCTTGGCGAGTCGTTCACTGTTTTTTGGCCCCATGCCTTTCAGGTAGGTTAAGGGCTGGTCTAGGGGGTGACCTGAGCGGGGCAGGTTAGGGACTTTGGCGATTAGGGACTTTGTTTTGGGCCGTGGGTTAGATTTTTGCACCGGACTGCCCGATGCCTCAGTCACTTTAGGGCTCGGCTTGTCTAATATCTGACGGCTCTGTTGCAAAAAACGTCGGGTGTCGGCCACTAAATGCTGTCGCTGGGCAAAGCTCAGGGCACTGTACTTATCAAAGTCTTCGCCAAGGGTGCGCCACCGCTCTTGATCAATGGTGGGGAGGTTGCTGGGAGATACGCGCAAGCTATCTCGTAAAAACTCGCTAAATCGCCTTTGATGACCCTGTAAATCGTTAAACCCTGTTTCAGCTTCAACGCTCAGGGCTTTTTGTAGACGGAGCCAGTCGGGCAAATCGGCCATTAGTCGTTAATCCAGCTTGCTCTCCAGGCATCTTCGGCTTGTGCGATCGCAAGCTGCCGTTCCGCATCCTTATAGGCATGACCAACCTGCTTAAGACGACCCATCTTTTTGCGAATCCGGCTACGCCAAACAGCGACGTTCGTTTCAGCAAACTCAATTTCTGAGAGCCTCAGCTGGATCATGACAAAATCTGGCAAGGACTCGATCTGCAAAAAGCGGGGCATCGATCCGGCTGAGAAGTTTTCTGGTTCCTCCGAATCATCATCGGATGGACCTTCCCGAGCAATAATAGCGGCTGAGATCTCAGATTCATCTGGCCACTTGCTCGACTGGGTGTCATCGTCAGCATCAGCGGCATCGTCATTGTCTTCGAAGCCATCCTTCTCCGGTTCGTGCATAACCTTAATGGCTAATCTGACCAGATTGGGCGTTTTCATTGGCATGTGACCCAGACGCTCTGAACCTGAAGTCGCGCCTAAAAGTGCTTTGGGTATTTCCGGCATCACATCGGCTTTTTGCAAAATGTCATTTGCCTTTTCTGACACTGCCTTCAGCACATCTCGAATGGCCTTTTCAATTAAAATTTGTCTCCGCATTAGCTGAGCGGGTTGCATTGGGCCAGTCTGCTCATCATCAGAGTCTTCTGCCGCATTCAAAGGCTCGCTGCTACCCATGAGCGTTTGAATTTCGGCCAGCAGTTTTTCCTGAGAGCGTTGTGTCGTAACTGATTCTTGAGATTCAGCGTCCTGTTGTACCACCGAGTCAGATGTTTCTCCCAAAGGCTTTGGGAGACTGTCTGCCGACCGAGAAGAGGTCTTTTCTCGGTCAGGTTGTTCCCTAACCGAGGCTGCTTCTAGAAATAGCTGTCGAATTACGGCCAGTCCATCTTCTTCAGCGGGTCGTAGACTCAGCCGCTTCGCCGTTTCCCATTTATCATTTAGCTGTGATGGAATGCGATTGCCCAATTCACGTAGTCGCTGTTGTAAATCATCCCGTTGGGACAAACTAAGCTCTAAAAAACGATCAGGATAAATTTGGGTGCAAACATGATAGGCCGCTAACACCAATTGACGCTTACCGGCCTGGCTCAAAACTTTCAGATAACTATCGACTAAGGCTTCAAGCTCAGTGGCAATATCAGCAGTTTGCGTTTGAATTTTAGAAAGCTGCTGTTCAATATGACCACTTGCATTAACCATTCGTGCAGATATTTCACGGAAAAATAACACTGGGAATAACGCTAAAAATAGCGCTTCAACCAGTATAGGCGCTATGACAAATGTCCTGATACCTCAAGGCATGTCTATCATGCATAAAAGTGAAGCGAGCCTACTCAAGTAGGCTCGCTTCGTCTTGCTCTAGAAAAAAGTTAAATCTTCTTTAATGAAGACCCTTACTTTTTCTTTTTGCCTTTTTTCTTTTCAGCTTTAGGAGCTGTTTCCTCTGAGGGCTTTTCCGCTTTCTTTTGCCCAGTTTGAGCAGCGACTTCCTCTGCGAAGTTTTCCTCTTTCTTTTCAATACCCTCGCCTAGGGTAAAGCGGGAGAACCGGCGAACTTGAATGTTCTCTCCCAAGGTGGCTACTGATTGCTTAATCAGTTCTTCAATGGTGATGTTCTGGTCCTTAATAAACGGCTGATCCATCAGTGATAGCTCTTTAAGGCGCTTACCGATTCGGCCGTCTACAATCTTTTCACGAATGTTTTCGGGCTTTTTGGCTAGATCCTCACGTCCCATTTCAATCTCCCGCTCACGGGCTATTGACTCTTCAGGGATCTCAGTGGTTCTGACGACCTCAACGTTGGGGCAAGCCGCAATCTGCATGGCGATGTCACGTGCCAATCCCTTAAATTCGTCACGACGGGCAACAAAGTCTGTTTCGCAGTTGATTTCTACGAGAACTCCGACGCGACCACCTGTGTGGATATAGCTTTCAACGAGTCCTTCAGCAGCAACTCGACCTTCCTTTTTAGCGGCTGAGGTAATACCTTTCTGACGGAGCCACTCAGTTGCTTTCTGTAGGTCACCTTCTGTTTCCTGAAGGGCCTTCTTACAATCCATCATGCCTGCGCCAGTAGCATCGCGCAGTTCCTTGACCTGTTTTGCAGAAATGCCTGCCATTGTTTCCTCCTACACTAACGTTGTACTTGCTGTATAAAATGCTTTTGCCAGTGTTTCAAACTATGCCTTAACACTGTTGACAGCTGATACCCATCCAGGAATCAGCTGTCAATGCATGAATTTAAAGGGCCTGTAAGCGCTTTATTCTGCGTCTGCCACAGGAGCAGCTTCTTTTTCAGGTGCCTCATCGACTGCTGCGGGTACTTCATCTGCAACAGCAGCGGGTGGTGCCTCTTCTACAGATACATCCCCTGCAGCAGTAACAGCGGCCTCATCATAATCATAATCTTCTTCGGCGCTTGGATAGTCGGCATAAATGTCGTCTCCATCACCACTGGCTTGAGGTGATTGACCATGGGAGCCTTCATAGATAGCGTTGGCTAAGCTACCCAAGATGAGCTTGATCGAACGAATAGCGTCGTCGTTACCTGGGATAGGAATATCTACTACATCGGGATCGCAGTTGGTATCAAGCAGAGAGACGATGGGAATGCCTAGCTTCTGACACTCTTGCACCGCGTTATATTCACGCTTGATGTCCACCATGATGACCACATCTGGCAGGCGTCGCATCAGCTTGATGCCACCCAGATATTTTTGCAGCTTCTCTAGCTCACGGCGTAGAACAGCGGCTTCCTTCTTGGGGCGCAGAGCTAAGGCCCCTGTTTCCTGCATGCGCTCCAATTCTTTGAGACGCTCTACACGGGTTTTAATGGTTGTCCAGTTCGTCAGCATGCCGCCCAACCAACGCTGGTTGATGTAATAAGAACCACAGCGGCTAGCTTCTTCTGCAACGATGCCAGCGGCTTGGCGCTTGGTGCCAACAAACAAAAACTTTTGACCTTTCTCAGCAGATTTACGTACAAAGCCATAGGCATTGTCGAGCAGCTGGGCGGTCTGTACTAGGTCAATAATATGAACACCGTTGCGAGCGGTGAAGATATATTGATCCATTTTGGGGTTCCAACGGCGGGTCTGATGACCAAAATGGACCCCTGACTCAAGTAATTGAGCCAACGTTACAACAGGCATTTAATTTTCTCCTTCCGGGTTAAACCTCCACCTGGTGTGTATCTCAGCAATGTCGTTATAGCGACCGTAAGCCACCTAAACATTACTAAAACACCCGAAATACCCAAGTGTGTGAATTATTCAAAGCTAAACTAGGGTAGCACAAGACGCGTTTACGCTTCACTGACTTGAGTTGTTTGCCGGGGGGTGTTTGCTATCTGCCCTTGCAAATTTGGGTAGGCTGTGGATGATTGGTAAGTGTGTCTGCACTGTGATAGAAGGCACAGGCATCTTTATCTAAGACATCTATCTAAGACCTAGGTGTTGCATGTTGCCCGTCGTTAACTAAAGGCTTTTGGTGCTTTATGACTGATTCACAACGCCCCTCGTCCATGCCATCTGCTCCGCCGCCGCCACCTAAGCGGGGGGCACCGCCGCCACCGCCGGGTATGGGCCGGGCCGGAGGGTCTCGTCCTGCTGCACCACCCCCGATGCCAAAGTCTGCGGGTGGGGTCAGAGTTGGTGGCGGTCTGACGTTAGAGCGTATTGTCCGTGAAGCCTTTGATAAAGGATTTTCTGACGTTCATCTAGGTGTTGGTGAGGTGCCGCGCTTTCGAAACCGGGGTGAAATTGAAACGACTGACTATCCCGTGACAGACGAGGCGCTCTTTTACGGCTGGTTAGCTGAAGTACTGAAGCCCGATCAAATCCAAGATTTTAAGCAGCGCATGGATTTTGATGGTGCTGCGCACTTCGACTTTACTCGTGTGCGGATCAACATCTTTAACACTTTGCGTGGTCCATCCATGGTCATGCGTCTGATTCCGGTAAAAATTCTGACCATTGATCAGTTAAGTTTGCCGATGGTCCTCAAGGATATTTGTCATTATCACAAAGGTCTAGTGTTGGTAACGGGGCCAACGGGGTCTGGTAAGTCCACATCGCTTGCGGCGATGATTGACTATATAAATACAGACATGCCTAAGAACATCATTACCATCGAAGATCCGGTGGAGTTTGTTCACACGAGCCGTACATCGTTAATTAAGCAGCGGGAAGTTGGCATTCATACCATTGAGTTTAAGAATGCTTTAAAGGCCTCCCTGCGAGAAGATCCTGATGTGATCTTAATTGGTGAGATTCGCGATCGCGAAACCGTTGACATCGCTTTAAAGGCGGCTCAGACGGGCCACCTTGTCTTTGGTACCTTGCATACGAACAGTGCTGTTAAGACAGTCGAACGTATTTTGGGGATGTATGAGCCGGAGCAGCAGAGTGCCGTGCGCATCTCCATTGCTGAATCTTTGGTGGCAGTTGTGGCCCAAGGATTGTGTCGGACGACTGATGGCAAACGAGCTGCGTTTCACGAGATCATGATCAATACCGATGCTATTAAGGATTACATTCAGCGAGGACAGCTTGATGAGGTAGAGGCTCTGCTGCCGAAATGTACCTTTGATGGCATGTCTACCATGAACCAGTCCCTCTATTCGCTGTATGAGTCGGGACGCATTACCGAGGAAACGGCGTTAGAGATGTCTCCTCGTCAAAATGAGATGGCGCAAATGCTACGTGGCCGTATCTAAGCAATAAGCTAGCGAATCTGTTGATGGTGAAAGCTGTGTGTCTGTTTGGCAGATGTGACCTTAACCAACTGCTTTGACATTTGTTTTAGCTTTTTTTCATATGCAAAGTGTCCAGCCGTGTTCTCCACGGCTGGACACTTTGTTGTAGTGGCTGTGGTAACCAGGTGTCGTATTGAGGATATACCGGCAGTCGAGGCGTCAGGGTGTAGTTATGGGCCTGTAATAGGGCTGTTAACTCCGTCAGGGTGTGATGGGGATAGCTGGGGTTTACTTCATCGATGGGGCCAATCCCGCCTAAATCGGTGGCGCCGGCCTCTAGGCAAGCTATTAACATGTCAGGTGCTTGCACCAGATTTGGGGGGATCTGAATTGCGACGTCGTTGGGGAGGAGCTGTCGACCCATCTTGACGGCTTTGAGCAGCATACTGTCGTCACAGGGAGGCGCTAGTTGCTGCTGACGTTGTCCTGGCTGATGGGGTTGGAAGATAACTTCTTGGATATGACCGTATTGCTGGTGGAGATTTGCGATCGCAACCAATGTCTCCGCCCAATCGGTTTCCGTTTCTCCAATGCCCAAGAGTAGGCCTGTCGTAAACGGAATCTGTAATTGCCCTGCCCAATGCAGCTGCTTTAGTCTGACGCTTGGTTGCTTACTCGGCGCGTGACGATGGACTCCATCTAACAGAGCGGGGGTTAACTGCTCTAGCATGAGCCCCATAGACACATTTACCTGCTTAAGCCGTGTCATTTCTTTCAAACTTAACGGCCCCGCATTGGTATGGGGTAAGAACCCTGCCGTTAGTGCTAGCTGACACAGCTCATAGATACGCTGAATCCAACCAGAGCGGCGTTGATTTTTGGGATGCACTTCGCCACTTAGGATCAATATTTCAGTGACATCTAGCGTGTCTAGTGTGGCCTGAGCTTGATCTAAGTCGAGCCAGGGATCACTGCCAGGCTCGACTCGAAAATTGCAATAGCTGCAGTGATTAAAGCACTCGTAGGTAGGAACAAGTGTATAGGCTGGGCTATACGTGATTTGCCGACTCACGGTATCCATCTCCTTTGACTAAGCGTTACAAGAAAAATGAGTGCTTACTCAAAGCTTAAAGCCACTGCATAGAGCTCTGACCATGTCCCATTGCGAAGCATGGCCAACCTTGATTTCAGCCTGTTAAACATCCTGTAACCCTTTCTGAGCAAAGACTTGACGTAATTTAGCTTGCTTCTTCTCTGAAGATTTTCCAGTTCAGTTTGCTGGGGTGAGAAAATTCTCCCAAGATTAGAAAGTTTACAAAAGTAGTTAATTACTCTAATATGTACATATAGGCAGGTTTTGTCGCCTGTCTAATACGTACCTCGACAATATTCATAGGATTCATAAATCATGACAACTACTCTACAGCAGCGCTCTAGCGCTAACCTGTGGGATCAGTTTTGTGAGTGGGTTACTAGCACCGAGAACCGCCTATACGTAGGTTGGTTTGGCGTACTAATGATCCCCACACTACTTGCTGCCACTGCTTGCTTCGTAATCGCATTCGTAGCTGCACCTCCCGTTGACATCGACGGTATCCGTGAGCCTGTTGCAGGTTCTCTGATCCTCGGTAACAACATGATCTCTGGTGCTGTTATCCCTTCTTCCAACGCTATCGGTCTTCACTTCTACCCCATCTGGGAAGCTGCTTCCTTAGATGAGTGGTTGTACAACGGTGGCCCTTACCAGCTGGT
>ERZ1740072.118-NODE-118-length-36755-cov-6.179019_pt1 | contig 36755 bp, 35 predicted proteins | sample MGYA00581733_ERZ1740072 | MGnify/ENA primary metagenome ERZ1740072 (study PRJEB43018, sample SAMN04849741) | marine metagenome | isolation source: floating plastic debris | place: Pacific Ocean | collected 2008-08-30 | study: EMG produced TPA metagenomics assembly...
TGAACCACCCTTCGGACGTGCTGAAGGAAGGCCAGGAAGTGAAGGTCAAACTGCTCGGCTTTGACGATCGCGGCAAGGTGCGCCTGTCGATGAAAGTCGTCGATCAGGAAACCGGCGAAGAAATCAAAAAAGAAGAAGCGGCAGAGGGCTAAGCCCTCCGCAATTCGCGTTCAAAGGCCCCGGTGGAAACGCCGGGGCTTTTTGTATCGTGCTCTAGTTGCGGGCAAAAACTGAAGGATATACTGCTGGATTGCTGGCAACAGGCAACACAACAACTATAGGCTTCGTGCGATGGTTCAAAAATTTTCGAACTCTGACATAACAATCGTTACGGTTAGCTACAACAGCGCAAGCATTCTTGAGCGCACGCTACGCACTATTCCCACGGAAACACATGTTGTCATCGTCAACAACGCGGGCCACGATCTTCCGGATCTAAAAATCTTGGCCAATGCTCGAGAAAACACAACGATTATCGACAACAAAACGAATGTTGGCTTTGGCTCGGCTTGCAATCGCGGAGTAGCGGTTGTTGAAACTGAATTTGTGATGTTGCTTAACCCGGGTGCAAAACTCGAAACAGGGGCATTAACGGCCCTGAAGGAAGCTGCAGGACGGTATGGTCCACAGACGGCATTTAACCCCCGAATCGAAACCTCAAATGGCGCGGCACACTTCAAGCGACGTTCCGTTCTCATACCACGCTCAAAATGGATGAAACGTGGCTGGCCCGCAACGGAATGTGACGTCCCTGTCCTTTCCGGCACTGCCATCTTTGCACGAACCCTGCTTTTTCGGCAGGTACAATTCGACCAACGCATTTTCATGTATCATGAGGACGAGGACTGGTCATTGCGCGCACTGAAGAGCGGAGGACGACTTGTGTTTGTCCCGGATGCACGCGTTATCCTCCTGTCAGTCAATTCCTTTGATACTGCTCCCCATTTGCTGCGGTTCAGGGGATTTCACCTTGCCCGATCCCGCGTCTTTGCGATGAAAAAGCATAAGCTCGCATTTCCTCGTTTTCGCACAACCACAAAAGCAATTATCCAACTTCTTTCTCCAGTTGCTTGGTTTTCCAAAGAAAAAAAATCCGAAGGAACCGGCTTCTTTATTGGTGCACGCTACCCATCCAAATTCTTCGCCAGCGCAGAAGAGATGCCGCCGCAGATCATCCACCTGCCCGGTTGGAAACTACGCCGCGAGTTGAGGCGTTTATTGGGCCAATTTTTTGCTGTGCCTTACGCACTTTACGATATGTTCCTGAGTACCAAGGTTTATGACATGTTTCAGCGCAAGGACATCGAACGAGTCTCTGGCACAGTCCTGCGCGGTGACCGCGTCGCGATTTACCTCGTGTTTCCAAAGAAGGGCCTTTTGCCCAGTCACAAGCGGTCCATCGCACATATACGCGAGTGTGGCTACGCACCGCTGGTCGTATCCAACTTGCCCTTATCGGACAAAGATCAGGCCTATTTGAAAGAAAATACGTGGCAGTTCCTGACTCGTCCGAACAAGGGATATGATTTCGGCGGTTATCGAGAAGGTTTCATGACCGTACGCGACGAAGTCGACGAACTGGAGTTCCTTGCGTTTCTGAACGATTCATCGTGGTTCCCAGTGCCGGGAACAGATGCCTGGTTGCCACAGGCCGAAGCGTTGAAGGTCGACTACGCAGGCGCCGCCACTAGCTTTGGCATCCGGCGTGTTCCACGTGATCAGTACCAAACCATCGCATGGCAACACAGCACGGATTTCAGCGACTTCCACTACTGTTCGTACGCCTTGTTGGTTGGCAAGAACATTCTGCGCGATCGAGCATATCACCGATACTGGAAGACCTATGTTCTGAGCGAAGAAAAGCGAAAAGTGGTGCGTCGCGGCGAAATGGGGATGAGCCGTTTTGCCGTCGACAACGGATACAGCCACGGCGCAACATACGACATTGCGACCCTGCCCAATGTACTAGAGACCTGCACGGACGAGGAACTGAATGCCTATGCGCACAACATGGTTTTCCTTGGTGAATGGGTCATGAAAGAAGTGCTGGATAGTGTCCTGCCGAGGCTGGATGCTCGCCGGTCGCCAGCTGAACGTCAAGAAACGATCAAACTGATCATGGCCACCTCTGCACGCTTCGGTATCAGCTATGTTATCCCCCAGTTTTTGCATGACAAACACCGGTTCCCGTTTTTAAAGAAATCGCCGCTGGGCCTCTATAAAGGAGACTCGGACGTTATGTATGCAGTAGGACAGTCTTTGACCGGCGCGGACGGAGACATCATTCGCCAAGAGATGGAAATGATCCGTCACGCAAAGGGTTTTGACAAACCCGCCGAGCACGTCGACACGGTGTCGCGCGTGGAGGCAGAAGGATAAAACAATGCGCCTGTTCAGCCGCCGGAAAAAACAGGAAATTCCGCACCTTCTATTTGTGCGAATGCACGAGGCTGGGACCCCAATTGAATATCATGGTCTGACAGTTCCGGTGTCAGAAGCGCATATGCCCTTCCCGATCTTGATCCAGATCGCGGAAGACGCTTACGAGAAGCCCGAATTGCTGGCCGCCAAAGGCCTTGTCAAAAACGGCGACCGCATTCTCGAGATGGGCACCGGCCTTGGAATCGTATCGGGCCTGATCAGCCGAATGGCCGAGAGCGTCGTAATTCGCAGTTTCGAGGCCAACCCAAGCCTTCTACCACACATTGCCGAACTGCACCGTATGAACGACATCTCGAATGTGTCGGTGCAGCACGCGATGCTTCAGCCCGACCCGACCGAAAAGACGCGGACGTTCCACATCCACAAGTACTTCTCAGAAGGCTCAGTCTTTCAAAGTGAAATGAGCGAAGAGACAATCGAGATACCCGTCGTGGACTTGAATGAGGTCGTGGCTGAGTTCAAACCGACCGTACTGGTTTGCGACATTGAAGGGGCCGAAGAGATCGTGATCCCGAATGCCGACCTGTCGACGCTGCGTGCGATAGTGTTAGAAGTACACCCATCGATGATGTCGCGCGCGGGGATGAAAGCCGTCTTTGACGCCTGTCTTGGCGCCGGGCTTTATCCAAGAGTAGAGCTGTCAACCGAACAGGTTGTGGCCTTTGAACGGATCGACTGAGCCAAAGCACCGGTCAGGTGTTTCAAGCATCTGACCGGTGCGGTTGATTTACCCCGGCGCTTTGGTAGTCCGCAAGTAGGGCAGCACCGTGGTGAATTCACCAAACTTCGCCTTAGCATCGTCATTCGACACGGTCGGCGGGATGATCACGTCTTCACCCGGCACCCAGTTTGCAGGTGTCGCCACGCCATTGCCGGTCGACATTTGCAGACCGTCCAGCGCGCGCAGCACTTCGGCAAAGTTCCGGCCCACAGTCATTGGGTAAGTCATGGACAGCTTCAGCTGCTTGTCTGGTCCGATGATAAAGACCGAGCGCACCGTGGCGCTGTCTGCAGGCGTGCGGCCATCGGGCAGGTATGCCTCGGCCGGCAGCATGTCGAAGGCTTTGGAAATTTCCAAGCCATCGTCCGCGATGATCGGGAAGCCCGCTGGCGCGCCGCCGACAGTTTCGATATCAGCCTTCCAGCGCTTGTGATCCTCGACCCCGTCCACAGAGACGCCCAGCACCTTGGTGCCTCGCTTGGCCCATTCGTCGGCAAGTTGGGCAACAGCGCCAAACTCGGTCGTGCACACCGGCGTGAAGTCTTTGGGGTGGGAAAACAGGATGGCCCAGCTGTCGCCAATCCAGTCGTGCAGGGAAAACGTGCCCTGATCGGTCGTAACTGTCAGGTCCGGGATCGTATCGTTGATGCGCAAAGCCATGGATGGGTCCTTTCGTCCATATCAGTAATGTCTGACATATCTAATCGATATTGTATCCAGTTTCATCCCCTGTCTTGCCGCCACCCAAATCCGGTGTCACAGTCTCGCTCGAAACGCATGTCCGGGAGGGATTTTCATGCTCATCAAACGCGATTTCTACATCAACGGTGCATGGGTTGCCCCACTGAACGGCACCGACCATCACGTCATTGACCCCTCGACCGAAGAGCCTTGTGCAACCATCTCGCTAGGCGGATCTGAAGATGCTGATGCGGCGGTGGCTGCGGCCAAAGCGGCTCTGCCCGGCTGGATGCACGCGGACCCTGCCGAGCGCATTGCGCTGGTGGAAAAGCTGATCACCGCCTATGAGGCACGCGCCGATGATCTGGCCGAAGCGATGTCTGCCGAAATGGGCGCGCCCATCGACATGGCCCGCAGCAGTCAGGCAGGTGCCGGTACCTGGCATCTGAAGAACTTTGTGAAAGATGCCAAAGGGTTCCAGTTCAACCGACCGCTGGGAGACCACGCGCCCGGCGACCGCATTATCTACGAACCCGTCGGCGTTGCGGCCCTTATCACGCCTTGGAACTGGCCAATGAACCAGGTCACGCTGAAAGTTGGCGCTGCGGCCATAGCCGGCTGCACGATGGTGCTGAAACCGTCCGAGGAATCCCCACTCAACGCGATGATCTTTGCTGAACTGATGGACGAAGTGGGCTTTCCCGCCGGTGTGTTCAACCTCGTGAACGGAGATGGTGTGGGCGTTGGCACCGCGCTGTCCGGGCACAAAGACGTAGACATGGTATCCTTTACCGGCTCGTCCCGCGCAGGCACTCTGATCTCCAAGAACGCCGCAGACACGCTCAAGCGCGTTCATCTTGAACTTGGGGGCAAGGGTGCAAACCTGATCTTTGAAGACGCAGACGAAAAGGCCGTGAAACGCGGCGTGCTGCACATGATGAACAACACCGGCCAGTCCTGTAACGCCCCGAGTCGCATGCTGGTGCAGCGTGGCATTTATGACCGTGTCGTGGATGAAGCGGCAGCCGTTGCCGACAAAGTCTCCGTTGGCCCGGCAAGCGAATCCGGACGCCATATCGGCCCCGTCGTAAATGAGGTGCAGTGGAACAAAATCCAGGGCCTGATCGAAAAAGGGATCAGCGAAGGCGCCAAGCTCGTCGCCGGCGGCCCGGGTCGCCCGGAAGGGTTCAACAAAGGGTTCTATGTGCGCCCCACCGTCTTTGCGGATGTGACCAACGACATGACCATCGCGCGCGAGGAAATCTTCGGCCCGGTGCTCTCCATCATTCCGTTCGAGACCGAAGAAGAGGCGGTCGAGATTGCCAACGACACGCCCTATGGCCTGACAAACTATGTCCAGACACAGGACACGGGCCGCGCCAACCGGCTGGCCACACAATTGCGCTCCGGCATGGTCGAAATGAATGGCACCTCACGTGCGGCAGGTTCACCTTTTGGCGGCATGAAACAATCCGGCAACGGGCGCGAAGGCGGCGGCTGGGGGATCGAAGATTTCCTCGAGGTTAAATCCGTCAGCGGCTGGGCCGCCGAGTAACGATCTGCAGGCGGGGGACGCCCCCGCCTTACCCCTTCAGAGGTCGCGCAGGATCCGTTCCAGGGCGGCACGGTCTTTTGCTGGCAAGGGCGCCAAGACCTCGTCAATTACCTCAGACATCAGCGCCCGTATAGTGCGGACAAAAGCGCACCCTTTTTCGGTCGGATGCAGCAAAGTGACCCGCCCATCTTTCGGACTGGGCGTCCGCGCAATCACACCTTTCATTTCCATCATCTGAACAAGCCGCGTCATCTGCGACTTGTCGCGCCCCACATGGCGGACGAGGTCCTGCATCGTCACAGGATGCAATTCAGCAATCGCCAGCAATACGAGCCCACCCAATTGTCCGACCTTATCAGTGTCCAGCACCACAGCCCGCTTGTGAATCGCCGCATCAATCCGGCGCATCAGACGGTCCATATTTTTGGCGATTTCGTAACTGTTTGCCATTGGAATCCTGATTTGGTTGACAAAGTCAACATCTTTGCTTTAGTGGACATGATCAACTTACTATCCACTGCTCACACGTATACCAAACGGGGATCAGATGTCACAAACACATGCCAACGCCCTCAAGGCAGCCGCCGTCCTTTGGGTCATCTGGGGCCTCGTCCACATGTTTGCGGGCGTCATGACCATCGCGCAGCCCACAGGGGCAGGGTTTGCTGGAATCGCGGACGCCATGGACCCGGCCAGTTTCGACATGAATTACGCGGCAGGTGTGGACGGCGTATTACGGCAACACGGCTGGAACCTGCTTTGGGGCGGCGCGGTAACAGTGATCGGCGCGGTACTCATCTGGCGCGCCAACATGACGGCCATCTGGGTCACGGCCATGGTCGGCGGCTTTCTGGATATCGGGTATTTCCTGTTCATGGATTTGGGCGGATACGTAAACTTTGTACCAGGCACAGTCATGACGCTGATCTCAAGTGCTGCAATATTGCTCAGTGGTTGGGTATGGATCACAGCGCGAAAGGCCGCGTAAAGGGCAGATTTAGGCGCAACCCGATCGAAAAAATTTAAGCTGAGACGACCAGGTTGGACAGTCCTGCACTCCCGCGGAGTCCATCAATGGCGAACGGATAAAGGATGGCTTTGAGCCCATACCTCCCGATTGCTGCAGAGCGCACCAATGTGCGTTCTCCGCAATGGTGCGCTGGCAACCGAATTCAATCAATCTGTCAAAGACGCCACTCGTAGCCGACGGCTTTTTCAGACACCTCCCAGAGACGCGACATGACAGCCTTGTCATGGGCATGCGCGTTCAGTGTCCCCTTTCCGACCGGACCAACAGCTTCCAGGCGGCCCGTCGGACCATAGAGGGCGCGTTGATCGACAAGGGCCTCTTCGGTCGCGCACATGACCTCAGGATACGAGCCTTGTTCTGCAGTCTGGACCATTGGCGTCTTGGTCATCAGCCACCAGATAAAACGCATCGTGCGGCTGCCGCTTGTCGTGATCAGAGACGTTGCCGATGAACCAGGGTGGCAAACGAAAACCTCGACATCTTTGCGCCCCGCGGCGGCCAGCCGGTCCTCCAGTTCGTAGGCGAACATCATCTGCGCCAGCTTGCTTTGCGAATAGGCTGTGTTTGCGCCGTAGCCTTCATCCCAATTCATATCGTCGAACTTGATGGTCTTGAGACCCATATTGTAGCCGAGGCTGGCCACGACCACGATCCGGCCTTTGCTTTCGGCGATGCGGTCAAAGAGCAGACCATTGAGCAGGAAATGCCCGTAGTGGTTGGTGCCAAGCTGACTTTCAAAACCATCAACCGTCAGCTTGCGCGACGGCACCTGCGCGATGGCGGCATTATTAATCAGTGCGTCGATGCGGGACACAGCTTTTAGGACCTCATTGGCGGCCTTGCGCACGCTATCCAGGACGGAGAGGTCCATGCGGATGAAGCTTACGTCGGCATTTGCCCCGAATTCCTGTTTCAGGTGCGCGATGGCCGCCTCGGATTTCTCGGCTGAGCGGTTCAGCATCACCACCTTGGCGTTCTTCTTGAGCAGCGTGCGTGCGGCCTGAAAGCCTGCGCCAGCGTTGGCGCCGGTGATGATGTAAGTCTTGCCTGACTGGTCGCCGAGGCGCTCAGGTGTCCAACCTTTGGGTCCAAATGTCGTGTCCGCCATTTTCTGTCTCCTGCCAGTGGAAACTGGCGGTTTGAGGGGTCATTACCTAAAGACAGATAGAACCTGACTGGGAGCAGATACAGACGATATTATATCGATTACTTGCCTAATCGTCTCAAACCTATTGCAAACATGAAAGTCTCCTGCCAGCAAGAGAACATGAGCAAAGACCAGATCAAAGACCTAATCGAGCGCCTTCTGCCCGAGGCAGGTCTTGTCGATACAGCGCTTAAGGGTGTCCAGCTTTTCCGGGTGACCAAGGCTATGCCTTGTGTCCCTGCTGTTTACGAGCCCAAGGTGGTTGCCATCCTCAACGGCACCAAAGAAGCCGTTCTGGACGGAAAGCATCACGTCTATGGCAGCGACACATATCTGCTTTGCCCAATGACCTTACCAGTAGAAGCAGGTACGCCCCAGGCGTCCGAGGCAGAGCCTCTGGTTGGCGTCATGATCACTTTGGTTCCACGGATGATGCGTGAACTCACTATGGAGATCGAAGCAGCAGCCGGTGGCACCAGACAGCATCGGGAAGCAATACCAAAGGCTTTGGCATTGGCGTCTTGGGATACTAGGTTCACGCAGGCTTTGCTCCAGCTTTTAAAGTTGCTCGAAAATCCGGTTGATCTGGAGGTGCTGGGATTGGGACGATTGCGCGAATTGTGTTACGCCGTGCTCATGGGCGATGCCGGGGTCGCCGCAAGACGTGCCTTTGGTGTCGGCAACGAAATCGCGCGCGCCATTGACTACCTCTCAACCCACCTGAACGAACAAGTCACCATCGACGAAATGGCAGACCATGTGGGTATGAGCCGCGCGGTGTTTCACCGGCGTTTCAAGGAGGCCACGACAATGTCCCCGATCCAGTTCGTAAAGTCGATGCGGTTGAACAATGCCGCTATGAAGATCTCCGAGGGAAAGACTGTCTCCGAGGCGGCCTGGGACGTGGGGTATCAAAGCGCATCTCAGTTCAGCCGTGAGTTTAAAAGGGTGTACGGCCTGTCGCCCCGACAATGGAGCCACGACCAACAACTGGCGAAAGTTGTGGTCTAGATCCAACTTTACGGACCAATTTGAACGCAAATCGAACGGCAGCTTCGTCCTGGCAAAGCCGACAATCACTCTTTGTTAACAAACACCAGCGTACGACCTGTTAACCCTATGGGCGGTGCACAGGCAGTGCACAGGTTGTGCATGGCCTGTGCACGGGTTGTGACACCCTCTTTGCCCATAAACCAAAGGCGTTAACCCTCCGATTCGCACTACGAACGAATGGCAGGCACCGACCGTTGCGTGTTCAGAAGGGTGCAGGCGCTCGGAACCGCATCACGCGCCCTGAGTCCGGGTGTTTGATCCGCAACTCTTCGGAATGCAGCATCAGCCGCTCATAGTTGCGCGCTTCACCTTCTGCATAGAATGGATCGCCGAGGATCGGATGGCCCAGAGCCTGCATGTGCACGCGCAGTTGATGACTGCGCCCGGTCTGCGGCATCAGCCGCACACGCGTCTCGGACGCGTTGTCGCGCAGGACACGCCAGTCGGTGACTGCCACCTTACCGTTCTCATGATCCACATGTTGTCGCGGGCGGTTGGGCCAATCCACGATCAGGGGCAGATCCACGCGTCCTGTCTTTGGTGTCAGCCGTCCCGAGACGCGCGCGATGTAGGTCTTTTTGGCAGCGCGCAGTTCGAATTGTTTGGACAGGAACCGTTGTGCGTGAGGTGTCAGTCCGAACACCATCACCCCGCTCGTGTCCCGGTCCAGACGATGCACCAGCAGCGCATGAGGCCAGACCACCTGCACCCGTTCGATGAGGCAGTCGGACAAGTGTTCGCCTTTGCCCGGCACGCTCAGCAGGCCGGACGGCTTGCTGACCACCAGCATTTCTGCATCGTCGTGCAGCACATCAAGCGGATCGTTTGGCGGATTGTAGGTTTCGCTCATGGCATGCGCCTGACAAATGCACGCACCAGAGGCAACCCCCATCACGTTTCGGCGAGGCATTGGTTGTCCCTTTGCATCCAGATCAAGGGAATGGTTTCTCAACACCATGAGATATCTCGTCGCCCTGCTGATCGCCCTGCCCTCACTCGCCTTTGCCCAGTGTGGACCCGACGCCCCCTGTGAAATCGACGGCGGTAGCTATCACATGCTGGTGCCCGACGAGGTGTCTGAAAACGCGCCTGCTTTGGTGTTCTTTCACGGGCATAACGCTACAGGTGGGATGATCTTTCGTGGTGGCATCCGGTCGGATTTTGCCGAGGCCGGATATGTGGTGATCGCGCCCAACGGCACGCCCATAGAGGGGCGGAAAACCCTCCGCTGGGCCGGGCGCGAGGGCAGTACACGAGATGATGTCGACTTTACTCTCGCCGTGATTGAGGACGCAAAGGCGCGCACTTCGATCGATCCGGATCGCATCTATGTTGCGGGGTTTTCTGCAGGCGGATCAATGGCGTGGTTGATGGCCTGCAAGGCGGCGGCACCGTTCGCCGGGTTTGCCGCAATCTCAGGGGCGTTGCGCCAGCCCAATGACACGGCAGATTGTCCAAACGCACCGGTGCGCTTCTTGCAAATCCATGGCTTTGGCGACAATCAGGTCCCGTTTGAAGGCCGCGGAATCCGGGATTGGCATCAAGGCAGTGTGTGGGACAGCCTGTCCCTAGCCCGCGGGGCCAACCAGTGCCGCAGCCATCCAGACCGCATCGACATCGGTGATAGGTTTCGTTGCCGGATGTGGGACGACAGTTGCGCTGAAGGTGCCATCACGTTTTGCGAACATGATGGTGGCCACGGGCTGCCGCGTGGCTGGACAGTGATGGCCCGCGATTGGTTCGAAGCGGGTTAGGCCTCGACCTTGTCCCGGCTACGCATCTGCCGGAACATGGACACCGAATAGATCACCAGCGCCGCCCAGATCATCGGAAACGCGATCATACGAGCCTGCCCAAAGGGTTCCTTGAACACCAGCACAGCACACAAAAAGATCATCGTTGGTGCGACATATTGCAGGACCGCTATGGTCGTCAGGCGCAGCCCCTTTGCCCCGTTGGCATAGAGCATCAGCGGAATCGCCGTCACAGCCCCACAACCCAACAACAACCACGTGCTGCGCGCGTCCCCGACCATGAACTGCCCTTGCCCGGTTAGCCCCAGCCATGTGGCGTAAGCGAGGGCCGGAAGAAGGAGGATCAATACTTCGAGCAGGAACCCCTGATTTGGACCTATGGGCAGCTGTTTCTTGGCCAGAGCATAAAATCCCCACGTGATTGTCAGCACCAAGGCCGCCCATGGGAGCGTCCCTGCAGATATCGTGAGCACGGCAACCGCGCAGGTTGCCAGAGCGATGGCAACCATCTGCGCGCGGGTGAGCCTCTCGCGCAGGAAAATGGCCCCAAGTGCAACGGAAAAGAGCGGATTGATGTAATACCCAAGCGCCGCATCCAATGCTCGGTCCGACGCGATCGCCCAGACATACACCCCCCAGTTCAACGATACGAGCCCTGCCGTGAGGCAGCCCATCGCCAGCATGCGAGGACTGCGAAATGCGGCGCGCAGATCACCCGTGCGCCGGATCACGATCAACACCACTGCAGCAATTGGCACCGACCAGATGACACGGTGCGCGACGACCTCGGCGGCGCTGATATGGCTGAGCATTTTCATGTAAAGCGGCAAGAAGCCCCAGAACACGTAGGCCCCAAGCGCGAACATCAGCCCGCGCGGGGTGTCTTCATCAGTTTGCGCCATGACCGGGGTCCTTTCGACTGACCCCTAACACCGGATCAGAGCGGCGTCACGCTTTCACGCGTTCCGATTTCGGATCATACATCGGCTTGAGCGAAACCTCGGCCTTGACCCGCGTACCTGCCACGTCGATTTCGTAGTCTGATCCCAGGACATCTGCGACCGTCTGGCCCTTGCACGGCACATAGCCAAGGCCCATCGCGGCCCCCATGTGGTGCCCGTAGCCGCCTGAACTGAGATAACCAACGATCTCACTGTCCCGCACAATCGGTTCGTTGTGATAAAGCAGTGGCTCGGGGTCTGTCAGCTTGAACTGCAACAGGCGGTTGTTTAGTCCTTCTTCCTTTTTGCGCAGAACAGCGTCCCGCCCGATGAAATCAGGTTTGTCCGTTTTGACCGCAAATCCAAGGCCAGCTTCAAGCACATGATCCTCGCAAGTGATGTCGTGCCCGAAATGGCGGAACCCTTTTTCAATGCGGCAGGTGTCCATCATGTGCATCCCGCACAGTGACATCCCAAGGTCCTGCCCAGCCTCGAAAAGCGTTTCGAAAACATGGCCCGCCATGTCAGACGGCACATAGACCTCCCAACCCAGTTCGCCCACGTATGTAACGCGGTGCACACGGGCAAGGCCCATGCCTATCTCGATGTCTTGTGCGGTACCGAATGGATTTACGTCATTCGAGAAATCAGCCGGGCTGACCATTTGCAAGAGCTTGCGGGCGTTTGGCCCCATAACGGCCAGCACGCCTTCGCCTGCTGTGACATCTGTAATCACCACGTTGAAATCACCGACGTGGCGCTGCATCCAGGTCTGGTCTGCCAATCGCGTCGCCGCGGGAGTCACAACCAGATACACCGTCTCGGAGAGGCGCGTGACTGTCACGTCCGCCTCAATACCGCCGCCGTTGTTCAGGAATTGGGTGTAGACGATCTTGCCATTTGGAACCGAATAATTGCCGCCACCGACGTAATTCATGAAGGCTTCGGCATCGCGCCCTTCAACCCGGATCTTACCGAAGGACGACATGTCATACATGCCGACATTCTCGCGGATCGCCTTGTGTTCATCGGCGACGTTGCCAAAGAAGTTCTGCCGCTTCCACGAATATTCATAGGCCGGTTGCTGACCGTTCCGCGCAAACCAGTTGGCACGTTCCCAACCCGCCAGTTCACCCATGACCGCGCCATGCTGCATCAGGTGATTGTGGAACGGTGTGCGCCTCACCCCACGCGCAGTCGCCTTTTGGCGGTATGGGAAATGGTCCGCATAAAGCAGACCGAGTGTCTCGGTCGACCGGTCAGCAAGGTAAGTCTTGTTGCCCATGAAGGGCTGCATCCGCGAGATATCCACGTCGCCCAGATCGAACGGTTTATCGCCATCTTCCATCCATTGCGCGAGCGCCATGCCCGCACCACCAGCGGATTGGATACCGATCGAATTGAACCCACAAGCCACCCAAACATTGTCCATCTCAGGCGCGAGACCCAGATGATAGGCGTCGTCTGGGGTGAAGGACTCTGGCCCGTTGAAGAAGGTGTGTATCCCCGCCTCTGCCAGCATGGGCATGCGGTTCACAGCCGCTTCAAGGATGGGTTCGAAGTGGTCAAAGTCTTCGGGCAGTTGGTCAAATTCGAAGTCACGTGGGATGCCATCCACGGCCCATGGTTTGGCGTTGGGTTCAAACGCGCCCAGCAGCATCTTGCCTGCGTCTTCCTTGTAATAGGCGCATTCGTCCGGCACCCGCAGAACAGGAAGCTGGGCCAGGCCTGCAATCGCTTCGGTGACAATATAAAAGTGTTCGCAAGCTTGCAGCGGGACGTTGACGCCTGCCATGCGGCCCACCTCGTGCCCCCACATGCCTGCACAGTTCACCACGTGGTCACAGGCGATGTGCCCGGACGTGCCATCTTCGCCCTGCCAGTCCACGCCGGTGATGCGCCGCCCGTCTTTGGTCAGCCCAGTGACTGCAGTCCGTTCCTGTACCTTTGCTCCGCCTTGCCGTGCGCCCTTGGCCAACGCCAGCGCGATGTTGGCCGGGTCACCCTGCCCGTCAAGTGGCAGGTACACGCCGCCCGTGACATCCTCGATGTTGAGGTGCTCGTAGCGCGCCTTGATTTCAGCAGCCGAGGCTTCTTCGACCTCAACCCCAAAGGCCCGCGCCATCCCTGCCTGCCGGTGCAGTTCTTCGAGGCGTTCATCCGTCAGGGCCGCTGTGATCGACCCCACGCGCTTGAACCCTGTGGCCACGCCGGTTTCGGCTTCGAGGTTGCCGTAGAGTTCCTGACTGTACTTGGCGAGCTTGGTCATATTCGCGGTGGCGCGTAGTTGCGCAATCAGCCCGGCGGCGTGCCATGTGGTGCCCGAGGTCAGCTGCTTGCGCTCCAGCAACACGACGTCTTTCCACCCAAGTTTGGTCAGATGGTAGGCGACGGAACACCCTATGACGCCGCCACCGATAATGACGACGCGGGCATGGGAGGGCAGATCAGGCATGGCGCAGTTCCTTTAGACAATGGTGTGCCCCACCGCGCGCAGGCGGCGGGCAATTTCAGCGATGTGGGTCGGGCTGACTTCGCAGCAGCCCCCGACGATTGTTGCGCCCATATCGATCCACGTCATGACGTGATCAGCGTAGGCTTCGGGCGTAAAGTCGTGGCGCAGGGTGAGCGCGTCGACGGTTGGTTTGTCGTCCAGAAACCCTTCGGAGATTTGGACGAAGCCGTTTGCGTAGGCGCCAAAGGGCAGGCCGGTGTGTTTGATCTGGTCGAGCGCGGTGGTGATCGCCTCGGGTGCCGAGCAGTTGATCAGCAGGGCAGCTGCCCCGTTTTCGGCGATGGGCAGAACGTCGGCAACAGGTTCGCCAGACCGCAGGACCTGTCCGTCCTGATCATCTACGGTCATCGCAAGCCAGACGGGTTTTCCACTTGTCCGGGCCGCTGTCAGCACGTCGCGGGCATGGGCGAGCGAAGACACGGTTTCACAGAGGATCAGATCACACCCTTCGGCCAGATGGTCGGCCACTTCGCAGAACAGTCCCACAGCGTCTTCAGATGGCGGGTGCAGGTCGGGCCGGTAGCTTGCCCCAAGCGGACCGATGGCCCCGGCGATGCGGCCCGAGCCATGTTGGGTGCGCGCTGTTTCCGCTTCCCGCATTGCGCGGGCGAAGAGGTCGGGCAGTTGCCCTTCGAGCGGTGTGTCAGCGACACGGTCGCGGTGCAGGGCATAGGTGTTGGCCGTCGCGATAGTCGCCCCGGCGGCAAAGAAATCCGCATGGATTTTCTGCACGAGGCCGGGGTGATCCTGCATGACTTGCGTGGACCACATCGGAGTGGGGATATCGCCGGAGCGGCGCACGAGTTCCTGTCCCATGCCGCCGTCCAGAAGGGTGATGTCTGTCATGTCGTCAATCCTTGGTGCACCGGACACCGACACGGTGTCCGGTCCGATTTCCGTGTCGGAAATCGGTCACGCCCGCAACCGCGCATTGTCCGGATCCCAAAGCGGGACATCAGGTTGCACGGTCGCTTTGCGCCGCTTGCCATAGATTTCGACTTCAAGTGTTTGACCAGGGCTGGCCAGTTCGGTTTTAACCACGCCCAAGGCAACTGAGGCCCCAATGCGGTAGCCCCACGCCCCTGACGTGGTTTCACCCACAACGGTATCCCCATCCCAGATCGTGGACATGTAGGGCGCGTCCTGATCGCCTGCCTCTACGATCAGCGTCACGAACCGCTTTTTGCTGCCCTGCTGCTTTTCGTTCATCAGCGCAGCCTTGCCCGGGAAGTCCTGTGGCTTGTCCAATTTCACAAAACGATCCAGACCACCTTCGAAAAGGGTGTAGTCCGTGGACAGGTCGCCTTTCCAAGCACGGTACCCTTTTTCAATGCGCAGCGCGTTCAGGGCATACATGCCAAAGGGGGTCGCACCTGCGTTCCGCACGGCTTCGTACAAAGCAGGTATATCGGCGTTGGCCGCATGGATTTCCCAGCCCAGTTCGCCCGCAAAGCTGACCCGCGCCAGCATGCAGGGAATGCCTGCAACGGTTGCCGGTTGATGGCTGAGCCATGAGGCATGCAAGTCCGCCTCCGTTCCCATCGCCTGAAACGCATTACGCGAATCCGGGCCGCAGACGATCAGGGTGCTGAACTCTTCGGTGTGATCGGTGAGGCTCAAACCCTCGGGCAGGCCCGCTTTGAGCACTTCGAAATCGTGCCATTGCGCATTGGCCGCCGTGATCAGGGTAAAGTCATCCTCATCATGCCGGATCAACGACATTTCGGTCAGGATGCGCCCGCGGCTGTCCGCGAAGTATCCCAGGTTCATGCGCCCTGCTTTGGGCAAACCACCTGTGATGCGGCCCCGCAAGTATTCGGCAGCCCCCGCGCCCGTCAGTTTGAAGCGTGAGAATCCGGGCAGGTCCAAAACGCCGACGGTGTCGCGCACGGCTTCGCATTCCTCTTTGACCCGAATGGTCCAAGGGCCTTCGCGGTCCCAGGTTTCTGTTGCCTCAAGCGATGTGTCATCGCCGTCCTTGGCAAACCAGTTGGCCCGTTCCCAACCATTATAGGCCCCCATGACGCCGCCTTGCGCGATGATTTTATCGTGCACAGGGGACAGTTTCTTGTTGCGCCCCGCAGGCCATTCATGGTGCGGGAAGTGCATGGCATATTCGTGACCGTAGGTTTCCAGCGCCTTTTGCAGGGAATAGTCGTGATCGGCGTAGCCGGTGTAGCGGCGCGGATCGACGGCCCACATGTCCCACTCGGTTTCGCCATGCATGATCCATTCGGACAGGACCTTGCCCGCCCCGCCCCCTTGGGCGATCCCGAAGGTAAAGCAGTGACCCTCAAACGCGTTTTTGACGCCGGGCATGGGCCCGAGCAGTGGCAATCCGTCGGGCGCGTATGGGATCGGTCCGTTGATGTTGCGCCCCACACCGGCTGTGCCAAGGGCAGGCACCCGCTCCATTGCGTCTTCGATGTAGAATTCCAGCCGCTCCAGATCGTCGGGATACAGTTGGAAGCTGAAGTCTTCCGGCATTGGGTCGTCGGGCGTGATCCAATGGGCCTTACAGTTGCGTTCATAGGGGCCGAGGTTCAGGCCGTTCTTGTCTTGCCGCAGGTAGTAGCTGATATCAACATCGCGGATAATGGGCAGTTTGCGCCCGTTTTCCTTGGTCCATGCGGCGACTTCGGGGATTTCGTCTGTCAGGAAGTATTGGTGGCTCATCACCACCATCGGCACGGTGCGCCCGCCAAAGGGTTTGAACATCTCGCCCACGCGCTGTGCGTAGTAGCCCGCGCAATTCACAACGAATTCGCAGCGAATGTCGCCCTTGTCCGTCTTCACGATCCACTCGTCACCGTCCTTGTCGATGCCTGTGGCCGGGCAGAATCGTTCGATCCGCGCACCTGCGTCGCGTGCGCCCTTGGCCATGGCCTGGGTCAGTTGCGCCGGATCGATATCGCCGTCCAATGGATCCCACATACCGCCCGCGAGATCGTGGGTTTCCATGAAGGGGTGGTACTGGGTCATCTCTTCCGCCGTCAGAATCGGCATCTCAAGCCCCTGATAGCGGCCCATGCCTGCGACCCGCTCAAATTCCTGCATCCGTTCCTTGGAATGAGCCAGACGCAGCGAACCTGTGACGTGGTAGTTCATCGGGTAATCGACGTCCGTGGCGAGCGTCCGATACATTTCCAACCCGTAACGCTGCATATTCAGGATGGCCCATGACCCGGAAAAGTTGGGGCAGTTCCCAGCCGCGTGCCATGTGGAGCCTGCGGTCAACTCGTTCTTTTCCAGCAGAACACAGTCTTTCCAGCCCGCCTTGGCCAGGTGGTAAAGAGTTGAAGTGCCAACCGCACCACCACCGATGATGACCACGCGGGCCGTTGTTGGAAATTCGCTCATGTCAGTCATCCCTATGCTGCGGCACGCCCGCTTCTATGTCGTAGTAGTCGCCCTTGTAGGCAGTGAAGATATGTTTTGCTGTCGTGAGGCCAGTGTCTCCATCCAGTGTGCCGGACATGACAGAGGTCGCTCCATTGTCTGCATCGCAGCGCCAGAACAGCGAAGAGCCGCAGACCCGGCAGAACCCTCGCTTGGCACCGGGCGACGATTGGTACCACGCCAGAGTGTTATCCTTCGTGATGCTTAATTGTCTGGCGTCCACTTGAGTGGCCGACACGTAGTGCCCGCTGGTTTTGCGGCATTGAATGCAGTGGCATCCAACGGATGGCCGCAAGGGCCCGGTCAGTTCGAATGTGACGCCTCCGCACAGGCAGCTTCCCGTCTGCATCAAGCCCTCCCCGGAGTGGCGGACGTGCCTAAGGCGATACCGTAGAGTACAAAACAGCCGGCCATGACACGGCGGACCCAAACGTTGAACACAGCGCTTAGTGCCGCACGCCCGATCCCGGCCCCAAGGGCGGTGAACGCTGTATAGCTGAGTGCGGTAATTGTCAGCGCGGTTGGCATAATCAGTGCCATCTGATCCCAGACCGGTACGCCCGGTTGGACGAACTGAGAAAAGGCGGCAAGGTATCCCGCCACGCTTTTTGGGTTGATTGTCGCGATGGCGAGCGCGCGCAAGTAGATTGAAGTTCCGGTGGCGGCGACAACCTTGGGCGGCTTGGTTGCATTCATCCAGCCACGGATACCGAGATAGACGAGAAAGGCAGCCCCGATCAGCTTGGCCACCCAGAACGCTGTAGGAGAGGCAGCAATAAGTGCCGTGATCCCTAGTGCGGACAGCAGCAAGAACAGTGTCGCCTGTGTCAGAATCGCCAAAACGCCGATCATGGACCGTCGAAACCCAAGGGTCATCCCGTTGGTAATGCAGTTCACCGCGTTTGGACCCGGCGTGGTCACGAACACCACCCAGAACAGCGCGAATATGATCCACCCCTCAAACGACATCAGTAGACCGGCGGCGCGATGACCCAGATCGCGACGGCTGGGGAGTCATAGGGGTTCATCCAGCGAAACGCCTCACCCCGGATGCGGAAACTGTCGCCGGGGTGCAGCGTAAAATGCTGCCCTGCGATGTCCAGATCGAGGCGGCCTGAGATTAGATATCCGACCTCCTGGGTGGGGCGTGTGACAGCGGTTTCGATCTCGCTGCGCGCTTCGAAGGTGGAATGCACCATTTCAAAATCGTCGGTGAGATCGGGTGAGAGTAACTCTTCAACCAGCCCGGCAGTGCGCGACCCGATGGGGCGACGGGCAGTGCTGCGCACCACATAACCCTCTTCCTCGACCGGGGCTGCTCCGCGCCGGAACAGAGTTGAAACGGCGATGTCGAGGGTCGCTGCGATGTGGCGCAAATCGGTGATTGAGGGTTCCGAGAGATCCCGCTCCACCTGGCTAAGCCAACCAACAGAGCGCCCAAGGGCAGCCCCCATATCCTGCAACGTCATCCCGCGCGCTTTGCGCAATGCGCGCAGGTCAGCTCCGAGACTGGAAGGAGAAGTGAGGTGGGTTTGCAGCATGGTCTCGTGAAATTCTGGTTGTGAATTTCACGTAAAGCCAGAATCAGTGAAAAATCAAATGATTTTTTCACGCGAGCTTCACGCGGACTTTAAAGACATCCTCAAGGATTTTGGTGAGGCATTCCGCATCGTCTTGGGTGAACGCATCAGGCTGGTCGCTATCGATATCAAAGACCGCGATCAGATCACCTGCACCGTCAAACACCGGCAATACCAGTTCCGACCTTGTGGAGGATGCACAGGCGATGTGTCCCTCAAAGGCATCCACGTCCGCCACCAACTGCAATTTGCCCGTGCGTGCCGCAGCGCCACACACACCGCGTGAAAAGGGGATTTGCAAGCAGCCATGCCCGCCTTGATAAGGTCCAATTTTTAGCATCTGAGGCCCAGTGACCCTGTAAAACCCCGTCCAGTCAAAACGCGGGTCGCTGTGGTGTACTTCGCACGCGACTGTTGCCATGAGGGCAACCCCGTCATCTTCGCCTTCTGTCAGAGAGGCTATGGTTTTGGCGAGGTCGGTGTAGTCCGGCATAGTTTGCCTTTTTGTTTGGGCTCGGTTTGGGCAGGCTGTACCCGGCGCTGGCGCGCTTCCCCCGAGCTTTTTCAATCAGAGAAGATTAAGGGCGCTCAATGGCGATCGCAGTGCCTTCTCCGCCGCCGATGCAGATTGCCGCAACGCCGCGCTTGAGATTGCGCTTTTCCAGTGCATTCAGAAGCGTCACCATGATCCGCGCGCCGGATGCACCGATTGGGTGCCCAAGCGCGCAGGCGCCGCCGTTGACGTTGACCACGTCGTGGCTCAGACCCATTTCTCGCATGAAGGCAAGTGGAACCACCGCGAAAGCCTCGTTCACCTCCCACAAGTCCACATCGTCTTTGGTCCAGCCGATACGCTCGAGCAGCTTTTGCGCAGCCGGTACGGGCGCGGTGGTAAAGAGCGCCGGGGCTTGTGCATGGCTGGCGTGCCCGAGAATACGCGCTCTCACTTTCAGACCTTGCGTGTCTGCTGCGACGTCTGATGCAAGCAAGAGCGCCGCAGCCCCGTCCGAGATCGAAGAGGAATTCGCGGCCGTCACTGTCCCACCATCCCGAAATGCCGGTTTCAGATGTGGGATCTTGTCAGGCCGCGCCGTTCCGGGTTGTTCATCCGTGTCGACTGTGACGTCGCCTTTTCGTGTCGGAACACTTACCCCAGTGATTTCGCCATCGAACGCACCGTCCATGATGGCCGCTTGCGCACGCGACAGCGACGTCAGCGCGAATTCGTCCTGAATGTCGCGCGTGAATTGGAACGTCTCAGCGCAGTCTTCGGCGAAAGTACCCATCAAGCGTCCCTTGTCATAGGCGTCTTCGAGACCATCGAGGAACATGTGATCCACCACTTGCCCGTGCCCAAGACGAGCACCACCGCGCATTTTAGGCAGCAGGTAGGGCGCGCTCGACATGCTCTCCATGCCGCCCGCGATTAGTGTGTCGGTGTGACCCAGGGCAATCTGATCAAAGGCGATCATGGCGGCCTTCATCCCGGATCCGCACATTTTGTTCAGGGTGGTGGCCGGAACCTCGAGACCAAGACCGGCGGCAAACGCCGCTTGCCGTGCAGGTGCCTGGCCCTGACCAGCAGGAAGAACGCAGCCCATAAGTACCTCGTCCGCTGTTTCGGCCCCCGCACCCGCCATGGCCGCCGCGATGGCCTGCCCGCCCAAGGCAGCGGCGGGCTGTGTGGACAACGAGCCCTGAAATCCCCCCATGGGGGTTCGGGCAGCACCGGTGATTACAACTGATTTCATGGTCTTGGGACCCTTCGCGAAAAAGTGGAAACACAATAGTAAGGATTGTCTTTTAGACACGCAATGTAACCAGACATCTGCATGAGGGCGGACATGGATCTTCGCAGCCGATCAGAAGACAATTTGCAAGTCGTGTCCGTACTCGACAACAGAATTGATGCCGCTGTAGCCATCGAATTCAAGGATGCTATGCGGGCTTCGACAGATGGAGGCAGCGAAACCGTGGTTTTGGACCTCAGTCAGGTACAGTTCATCGACTCAAGTGGCCTGGGCGCCATTGTCGCGTCGATGAAACATATGGGGGCCTCACGTAAACTGGCGCTGGCAGGTTTGACGCCTACCGTAGAAAAAGTGTTTCGGTTGACCCGAATGGACAGCGTTTTCAGCGTATTCTCGACGCTCGACGGGGCGTTGGATGAGTTGAAAGCCTGATTTGTCGTTTCCCTTGAAAGACCGCGCCATGTCCCTCATATCGCAACTCCCTGCCTTCAACATCACGATCCAAAGTGGCGAGATGGCTGTGCGCGAAGCGCTGGCAAAGCTGCTGGACGGCTTGACCCCACTGTCACTCGACGTTGAAGAAGCCGGGACCGTTGAATTGGTTATGGCCGAAGCTTTGAACAACATTGTGGAACACGCTTATCCCAAAGGTGATCCGGTTGGTCCAATCGACATTACCTGCTGCCATGCACAGGATGGGCTGCATATGACCGTGCTCGATTCGGGCCGCGCCATGCCTGACGGACGTACGCCCTTGGGTGCGGCAGTCGATACGGATGTGGCGTTTGATGAAATGCCCGAAGGCGGCTTTGGATGGTTTTTGATCAAAGACCTCGCCAAGGACGTCACCTATGACCGCATCGCTTGCCAGAACCAACTGAGCCTGCGCCTGGCCGTGGCGATCAACTGATCCGGTTGATGTGTCTGGTTTTGACGGCGCACGAATAGACTTCGATCCAGCCAAATCCAGCCACTTTTTGTCGTCATGATAAAACCGATTCGGATTGGATTTTTGAAAGTTTCAACCTGTGGGTGGCAGTATCGGAGTGGAAGCTCTGACTTTCCAAGAAAGCGCCCCGCAGCGACCACAATACTGCCTTGATTTCCCGACATACCGTGCCTTGTAGCTGCATATGGCTTCCCTCGGTGTCGCGTTTAATTGCCCCCACCCAGTGCGCGGCACCGAGGAACTTATGCTCCCCCAAAAACAATCGAGTGGACAACGCGGGTGACGCCGATACGTTACGCTGCAGTTTGAATACAAGAGGGGCCAGCCAACATGCGAGATTTTCACCAACCAGGCCGTTCGCCTGTTCTGGCAAGCTCTGGAATGTGCGCAACATCTCATCCACTGGCAGCCCAAGTTGCCGTGGAGACGTTGAAGGCCGGTGGCAACGCTATGGACGCGGCCATCGCCGGTGCGGTGCTGCTCGGCATCTGTGAGCCTCAAATGACCGGCATCGGTGGGGACTGTTTCGTCCTGTGGTCAGATGCGGGTGGCAAGATCAACGCACTCAACGGATCCGGGCGTGCGCCGTCCGCACTGGACGCCGCTGATCTGAGAGCCGAGGGCCATTCCGTCGTCCCACCGCAAAGCGCGCACGCCGTGACCATCCCCGGCGCGATTGACGCCTTTTGCGCCCTCTCTGAACGGGTCGGCATCCTCGGCCTCGACCGCCTGTTGGCCCCAGCGATCCATTATGCGGAAAAGGGCATACCCGTGTCGCCACGCGTCGCCTTTGACTGGGAGACCGACTCGGAGGTCTTGCAGGGCATAGCGCGCGACAAATTCATGATTGAGGGCAAGGCACCACGGCCCGGACAATTGTTTGCCGCGCCCGGCCAAGCTGCCGTGTTGCGCAAGATTGCAAGCGAGGGACGCGACGCGTTTTATACAGGCGAGATCGCTGAAGACATGGTCAAAGCCCTGAACGCCGCAGGTGGCAAGCATAGTCTTGACGACTTCGCCAACACCACCTGCACCGATACCACACCGATCGGCAGCACCTACAAGGGCATTGAACTGTTCGAGCATCCACCTAACGGTCACGGCGCGACGGCAAACCTGATCCTGAACATGCTGAAGCACTTTGATGTGGCCAACATGAGTCCGTTTGGAACCGAACGGACGCATATTGAAGCCGAAGTGACCAAATTGGCCTATGACACGCGCAATCGATTAATTGGCGATGCGGACTTTACCACCCGACTGGATCACATGCTGGCACCGGAAACGGCCGCAGCGCTGGCCGCTCTTGTGGATCCAACTCGCGCCATGGGCGATCCGACCGCCCTGTCGGAACAGGTTCACAAAGACACGATCTATATCACCGTGGTGGACCGGGATGGTATGGCTGTGTCTCTTATCTACTCGATCTTTCACGGGTTTGGATCGGGTATCGCCACGGACAAATACGGCATCCTGCTGCACAACCGTGGTGCGGGCTTTACGCTCGAAGAGGGGCACCCGAACGAGCTCAAGGCCAACAAGCGTCCCATGCACACGATCATTCCGGGCATGTTGGCAAAGGACGGTAAACCGTTCATGCCCTTCGGCGTGATGGGCGGCGCTTATCAGGCCACCGGCCATTCCCGCTTCGTGACAAACTTCGTCGATTTCGGCATGGACGCCCAAACGTCCATCGATTCCCCGCGCGCCTTCAGCGACAGCGGCGATATGAAGGTCGAACGCGGATATAGCGATACGGTCCGGGCCGAACTGGCCGACATGGGGCACAAGGTGGTGGTGCCAGACACCCCCATCGGCGGCGCGCAGGCCATCGAAATTCACGAGTCTGGCGTGCTGGAAGGCGCGAGTGATCCGCGCAAGGATGGGTGTGCACTGGGGTATTGAGTAAGGCGGACGTTACGTCCGCCGGGCATCAGTTCAGCTGAAAATGCAGCGGATAGGTACCGTCCTGAAACGGTCCGAACAGATCCGGGATGTCCGGGTGATCCACAGGCTCGCCTGAATAGTCTGCCACGAGGTTCTGCTCGGACACATAAGCCACGTAGTAGCTTTGGTCATTCTCAGCCAGCAGGTGATAGAACGGTTGCGCCTTTTTGGGACGGCTGTCTTCGGGGATCGCCTCATACCACTCGTCCGTGTTGGAAAACTCCGGGTCCACGTCGAAAACAACGCCTCGGAAGGGGTGTTTTTTGTGGCGGACAATTTGTCCCAAGTGATATTTTGCGCGCGATCTGAGCATAGCGTTGCGCCCCCTAACTTGCGTGATTACACGGTGCAAGGGACATTTGTCCAACAATTGAGCACTTTTTTGCTGGAAACAGTCTGTGAACCTGACAGTAACAGTCCTTCAGATCGTTGCACCCGTGTTTTTGCTGGCCAGCATCGGCTTTGTCTGGGTCAGGGTCGGGCTGGAGTATCGCATTCAGTTTGTCACGCAACTGGCCATGACGTTGTCGTTGCCCTGCCTGATCTTTGTCTCCCTCATGCAGACCCGAATCGCGCCCGAGGCGTTGACCGCGCTTTCGCTGGCCTCGGTCATGGCCTACGCCGTCATCTCGCTGGCTTTTGTTGCCCTTGTCAGACTGCTGCGACTTGAGGGGCGCACCTACACTGCGCCGCTGATTTTCGGGAATACCGGCAATCTGGGCCTGCCGCTGGCGCTGTTCGCGTTTGGGGATGTGGGTCTGAGTTATGCGATCATCGTTTTCGCAATCATGGCGCTGTGGTCCTACACTTATGGCATCTGGCTTGTCGCGGGCACTGGATCATTTGGCCGCGTGCTACGCGAACCATTGGTCTGGGCCACCGTGCTGGGTGCATTGTTCATGTGGCAGGGATGGGAAACGCCTGACTTTCTAACAAACACTTTGGAACTGGTCGGACAGATGGCCATCCCGATGATGCTGATCACCCTTGGTGTTGCAGTGGCCCGCTTGTCAGCCAAAGGCATGTTGCGCGCGGTCGGTTTGTCTTTTGTTAAGCTCTTGCTTTGCGTGGCCGTCGCTTGGGGTGTTGGCACCGTTTTTGAATTGGACCGGATCGCATTCGGTGTGCTGGTTTTGCAGGTGGCCACACCGGTGGCCGTCACCTCATATTTGATTGCTGAAAAGTACGGTGCCGATGCGCCCTCTGTTGCGGGGCTTGTCGTCGCTTCGACATTGATGTCGGTCGCTGCTTTGCCCGTGATCCTCGCTTTTGTGCTTTAGCGATGCCTTGCTAACAATTCGTGATTTCCTCGCCCTCTGTTTTTTGGTATACTGACCTCAAAATAATAAACAAAAGCGAGTGAGGCAGATGAGCAGACTCTTTCGCGCATTGGCATTGGTTCTTTTGGCTGCCAGCTGTGGTGGCGGGTCGGGTACGGCCCCCCGTCAGCTGGACAACGCCTGTTCGATCCTCGCCGAGCGCCCCGGGTACCTGAACGCGTTCCGCGCAACCGAGCGGAAGTACGGCGTGCCCGTACATGTCCAGATGGCCACCATCTATCAGGAAAGCAAGTTCGTGTCCGACGCGCGCACTCCGTATCGATATGCGGCTGGTGTGATCCCCCTTGGCCGCCAATCAAGCGCGTATGGTTACTCTCAGGCCCTGGACGGCACCTGGGACGAATATCTTGATGAAACCGGCCGTCGTGTTGCTCGCCGCGACAGAATCCGCGATGCGACTGACTTCATGGGCTGGTACATGCTGGAAACACAGGACCGCCTTGGCATATCCGTGACGGACGCACGCAATCAGTATCTCGCCTATCACGAAGGGCGCAGCGGCTACAGCCGTGGCAGCTATAACGGCAAACCCTGGTTGGTGCGTGTCGCCGGAGAGGTCGACCAGCGCGCGAACATGTACGCCATGCAGTTGCGGTCCTGTTAAAGGCCGGATCAGCTAGTCCCGATTGGGACGTGGCTCATCAAACAGGCGGTTCGACAAGGTGCCGCCTGTCTTTAACTCTCCCAATACAACGGTGGTTTCACCGCCACCGTTGTCTTTGATCACCCATTGTCGCAGTTGCACCGGGTTGCCCGTGAACTTCATCTGGATGCTGCCATATTCAGGGTTTTCAGGGTCTTGCGCGGTTACAACCGTGGCAGTGCCGTCAAAACTGTGCCCGACGACCATGTTTGCGGCGCTCAGGTTCACATTGCGCGCAAGGATCAGTGAAAGCGGTGTACGCCGCAGCGGATAGGTTTCGGGGCGCTGGTTGGATTTGCTGTCAGCAATGTAGACAGCGTTGGAGGACGCCACGACCAGTGCGCTGTCGGGTGGATTATATTCAAACCGCATCTTGCCCGGCCGTTTGATATATAGCTTTCCAGAGCTGGTCGAACCGTCGTCGTTGATTTGGGCAAACGTCCCTTCGGCGGTTTTGAGGTCGTTGAGGTAGGCTGAAATCGTGTTCAGCGGCAGCTTGTCCGCCCAAGCCGATTGTCCGGCCACAAGGGCAAGCGCAACTGCAGCGATACGTGTTATCCTGATCATGTGATGTCTGCGTCCTTGGGATCGTTAAGCTTTGGACTGATATAGAGCGCAGTGCATTGATATGCGATAGCGCGCGCCAACACGCGGCAAAGGATCGCCCGCTTTGGCAACGTCCATGCGCCACCACATTTCAAATTATGAAATATGGGGCGTAAAAGTGGGTGTGCACCAGGCGTGCACAGACTGTGCACAGGGTGTGCACCGCAACGTGCACTTTACCCCTGTTCAGGCACCAGAATCTCGCGCTTGCCAACATGGTTGGCGCTGCTCACGACGCCTTCATCTTCCATCTGCTCGACCAAGCGTGCAGCCTTGTTGTAGCCGATCGCCAGCTTACGTTGGATGTAGGAGGTCGAACATTTGCGGTCCTTGATCACGATGGCGACAGCGGTGTCATAAAGCGCGTCTTCGCCGTCCGTGTTGCCGCCCAGACCCAACACCAGATCAATGTTGCTTTCCTTGTCCTCGTCCGGCCCGTCGAGCACGCCGCTGACATAATCTGGTGTGCCGAACGCCTTGAGGTGGTTTACGACTTCTTCGACCTCTTCATCGGACACAAACGGTCCGTGGCAGCGCGTGATCTTGGCCCCGCCAGCCATATAAAGCATGTCGCCCATGCCAAGGAGTTGTTCGGCACCCATTTCGCCCAGAATGGTCCGCGAGTCGATTTTCGAAGTGACCTGGAACGAGATACGCGTCGGGAAGTTCGCCTTGATCGTGCCGGTGATCACATCGACCGACGGGCGCTGTGTGGCCATAATCAGGTGAATGCCGGACGCGCGCGCCATCTGCGCCAGACGCTGAATGCAGGCTTCGATCTCTTTGCCGGCGACCATCATCAAGTCAGCCATCTCGTCCACACTCACCACGATGTAGGGCAATGCCTCGGGTGCGAATTCCTCGGTCTCAAAGATCGGCTCGCCGGTATCGTCGTCAAATCCGGTCTGCACTGTGCGGCTGAACATCTCGTCCTTGGCCAGCGCTTCGCGCACGCGGCCATTGTAGCCTTCGATGTTGCGCACGCCCATTTTAGACATCTTGCGGTAGCGTTCTTCCATCTCGCCCACGGTCCATTTCAGGGCCACGACCGCCTTTTTAGGGTCGGTCACCACAGGGGACAGAAGGTGCGGGATGCCGTCATAAACCGACAGTTCCAGCATCTTGGGGTCGATCATGATCAGGCGGCATTCCTCGGGCGTTAGCTTGTAGAGCAGGCTGAGGATCATGGTGTTGATCGCCACCGACTTGCCCGAACCGGTGGTCCCAGCGATCAGCAGGTGGGGCATCTTTGCGAGATTGGCGACCATTGAGTCGCCACCAATGTCTTTGCCCAAGGCCAGCGGCAGACGCATGTTGCTGTCGCCAAAGTCGCGGGACGACAGGATTTCGCGCAAGACCACTTTTTCGCGATTTTCGTTGGGCAGTTCGATCCCGATCACAGAGCGTCCGGGCACTGTGCTGACGCGTGCAGACAAAGCCGCCATCGAACGCGCGATGTCGTCTGCCAGCCCGATCACGCGGGACGCTTTCAGGCCCGGCGCCGGTTCCAGTTCGTACATGGTGACCACGGGGCCGGGACGGACCGAAACGATTTCGCCTTTGACGCCATAGTCATCCAGCACATTTTCCAGCATCCGCGCGTTTTCTTCCAGCGCCTCATCACTGAGATGGTGCCGTTTCACCTCGGTCGGAGTTTCCAGAAGGTTGAGCGGGGGCAGTTCAAAGCCCGGATGGGTGTCTTCATACGCCAGTTTGGGCTGTGCTTCGGCTTGCGCACGGGCGCTGGGTTGCACGGGCTTACGCGTCGGTTGCTGCACGACTTTGCGTGGTTCGGCCACGGGGATGTGCGGGGCTGCGACAGGTTCGGGCGCCAAGGGTTCGATCAGATCGTCACCATATTCCGGCGTGGTAAGCGGCGGTTCGGCGCGGCGCGCCACAAGGCCAGCTGTCAGCGGCGGTTCGGGCGGCAAGGGAGCGTGCGGTGCGCCGTGGACCAGCAATGGGTCGGGACCCCGCCCGCGGCCTTTTGTCAGCGGCGCAGTTGGGTGTGCCTGCCCGGCCGGAGCCGCGCGCACTCGTGATTTGATCACATCTGCAATTTTGCTTTTGATCCGAGCATCAACTGGGCCGTCGTCCACCTGAACGTCAGAATAGGTGTCGACCAGTTCCATTTCCGGCAGCGTCTCTGGCTCTGGTTCTGCCCGTTTGATCAGGGCGGGCATGCGTGCCAACAGCCCCGGTTTGGGCGGGTCCAGATCAAGGCTTTGATCATAGGCACCCTCGGGCGCGGGTGCGATGGCCACGGCATAGGTTTCGGCCTCTTGCGCCGCGATTTCTCGATGCGCGCGCCGGTCGGCGGCCCGTTCCTGCATTGTGCGCGCCGCATGTGCAGCGCCGCTGGCACCCCGGCCCAGTATGTTCATAAGCCCGGCATAGACCATCACCAGCCCGACCAGCAGGAACCGCGCGATGCGTGACAGTTCGGCCCGCGTGAACCCAAGAACAAAGGCTCCGAACACCACAATCCCGACACCCATGGCAAAAGACATCAGCTTGACCGTAAATGTGGACCCGATGGGCAATGCCGTCAGCAGAAATGCCATAACCGTATCGCCGAAGAGGCCGCCAAGGCCAAAGCCATGGGTCGCGCTCCATTCCGGACCCGGCTGCAAAGTGGCGGCATAGATTGACCCGAACGCAATGGCGATAGGGGCAAAGATCAACCGCCCCAAGGCCCGCTCACGGCCCAAATGTAGTGCAAAGCGCACACCCCAGACCATCAGCACAATAGCAATCCCGAAGATGCCCCAGCCTGCGATCATCACCATGGGTGCGGCCAGCGACGCGCCTGTGCGTCCCATCCAGTTCTGTACAGGCGCATCCGTTGACGCCATCCAGTTGGGATCGTGCGGCGTGTAGCTTAGCATCATCGCCGCGACCATTGCGCCAACAATCATCAAGGCGATGCCGATCAACTCGCGACTGCGTTTTTCAATCGCTGCCTGCACATCCTGATCAAATAGTGGGTCACGCCGTGTCTGGTATGCCATGCCTTGTCCTTCGTTAATTCAAGCGGCGTAGAGCGTGTCACGGATGGCTGTCAGCCCCCGCTCCGTCTCTGCCTTTGGGGCGACCAGAGCCACCCGAATGTATCCATCACCGGGGTTCACCCCGTCTATGTCGCGCGCAAGGTAGGCGCCGGGCAGCACCCGCACGCCGGTTGCCTGCCACAGCTTGAGCGCAGCAGCCTCTCCATCGTGCACGGGCAGCCACAGGAAAAACCCGGCCTCGGGAGCCGCGTAGCCCGGGACATTCCCCAGAATGCGGTCGGCCAGATCGTATTTCTCGTGATACTGCGCGCGGTTATCGATCACATGATCTTCATCCGCCCAAACCGCTGCCGCCGCGTGCTGCAACGGGGAAGGCAACGGCGTGCCAGCATAGGTGCGCAACTGGCGCACTTCGCGCATGGTGTCAGGCCCGCCCACAATGAACCCGGACCGCAATCCAGGCAGGTTTGAGCGCTTTGACAGCGAATGAAACGCCGCAACTCGCTCCGGGTTCGCATCCGCGATGCATTCCAACACACCGACGGGGGGCACATCGCGGTAGATCTCCGAATAACACTCATCCGCGAAGATCTGGAAATCGTAACGCTCGGCCAGTGAAATCAGGTCACCCCAATAGGCGGCCTCAGCCACAGCGCCCTGCGGATTGGCAGGGGAACACATATAGCACGCCACAGCGCGGTTCAGAATCTCCGGATCGACGCTGGCGAAGTCAGGCAAATGACCCGTTTCGGCCGTCGCAGGCACCAACACCGGGTCTGCCCCTGCCGAGATCGCCGCCAGCATGTAGACTTGATAAAACGGGTTGGGCATCAGCACGACGGGGCGCGCACCATTCTTCTCTTCGGGGCACAGGGCCATGGCGGCATTGTACAGCCCCTCGCGCGTGCCGTTGAGCGGCATCACATGCACATCCGGGTCTTTTTCAACGCCGTAACGCCGCCCCAACCAATCACAAAATGCGCGGCGCAACTCCGGAATGCCCTCGTTCGGGGGGTAGTTGTTGAAACCCGCGGCATGCTCGGCAATCACATCCGTAATCCATGCAGGAAAGGCATGTTTCGGCTCACCGATGGTCATATGCACAACGTCGCCGCCTGCTGGATGGCTATCCAAAAGGGTGCGCAAACGCGGAAACGCATAAGCCGGAAGGTTCGAAAACCGCTCGGGAAACTTCATCAAACTGCCTCAGGTTCGGGATCATTCTCGCCCCGTTTCGTTGAGGATAGCCCAAGCAAGACTCCCACGTCCAGAAAAACCAATGCAAAAGGCACGCGCCGTGGCAATTCGGCCAAATGTCTTTCTGCTCTGATCCCAAAAAGTTCCTGGGGGAGTCCGAAGGACGGAGGATGGCCATTGGAACGCCATTGGTCCGAGAGACAATGGCGCCGCCCCCTAAAACATGGTGTCGCGCGAGAGCGTGTCCGTCAGATCAACGCAGCTTCTGCCGCCACACCCATGCGCAACAACGCCGCGTCGCAATCGCGCGCACCCATCAGCATGATACCGCAACTGGGCACACCGGTGGGCAGTGTCAGCGCGCAGATCCCAAGGAGGTTGCCAATACGGGTGTTGCGCAGCGCCAAAAGGTTTTCTGTCTTGTAATACTCGCCATCCGCATTCAATCGTTTCAGATTGGGCGGCAGGATCGGGGCGGTGGGCGCAAGAACGGCATCATAGGCAACGGTGGCGGCGTCCCAGGCGGCACGCGCGGCGTCCAGTTGTGCCCATGCAGCACTGTAGTCCGGTGCGCTAAAGTCTTTGCCAAGGCGGAATCGCTCAAGAATTTCCACAAACATTGCCTCTGGCTGCGCCTCGATCACATCGCGCCACAAGCCATAGACTTCACCCGGCAACAACGGACCGGCCAGCGAAAGGGCATCCGCAACCGCGGGCACGTCCAAAGGGGTGACAACGGCCCCTGCCGCTTCCAGCCGTGCAATGGCGGTTTCATAGGCAGCCATCGGGGCCTCGCGCACATCATCCAGAACGGATGTTTGCAACGCCGCAAAGCGCCTTCCTTTGAGCGATGCGCCGCGGAGATCCGGGGCAGGAGCCCCTTGCATCAGTGCCGTCAAAACGGTGGCATCCTCGACCGTGCGCGTCAACGGGCCAACCGTGTCGAATTTCAAGCTGAGCGGCACGCATCCCTCGAGCGACAATAGCCCGTGCGTTGTCTTCATCCCGATCAGATCATTCCATGCAGACGGGATGCGCACGGACCCGCCAGTGTCCGACCCGATCGCAGCGGGCGCAAGGCCAAAGGCCACCGACGCGGCGGCACCTGAGGACGACCCCCCCGGCACCGCATCCGCATCGTTTCCGCAAGGCGGCGTCGCAGTGGACGGGTTATAGCCAAGCCCGGAAAAGGCCAGCTCACTCATATGCGTTTTGCCCAGACATACCAGCCCGGCAGCCGTCGCGTTTTGCACGACCACGGCGTCCGCTTCTGGCACCCGGCCTGAAAGCAGCTTTGAACCGGCCTCGGTTCCCTCACCAGCCGTATCGAAAAGGTCTTTCCAACTGATCGGCACGCCGTCCATCGCAGACAACCGTTGCCCGGACTTCGCCCGATCAGAAGCCGCGCGCGCTTCAGCCATGGCCCGATCTTTGGTCAGGCGGGCATAAATCCGGTCTTTTTCGGCATGTCCTTCGATCCGGTCAAAAAACGCATGGGCCAGATTCACAGGGTCAACCTTGCCCGCACCAATCGCGCGCCCCAAATCGCTTGCGCTTTTGCTCAACCAGTCCTGCATATCTGTTCTCCGCTGCCCGTTTGCGCGACGGTAGCGACGTCGGGGCGCATGGACAATCCCATGCCTGCGGCCATATTGCGGGGCATGAGCACTGACATCCTCATCGTTGGCGGCGGCCTGTCCGGCCCGATCCTTGCCCTTGCGCTGGCGCAGTCGGGTCATGCGGTGACTGTGATCGATGCTTTGGGTGAAGAGACCCGCAAGGCAGACGATTTTGACGGGCGGAGCTATGCCGTGGCGCTCGCGTCCAGACGGCTGCTGGACGGCATCGGCATTTGGGCAGACATCGCCGATCACAGCCAGCCAATCCTCGAGATCAAAGTCTCGGACGGGCGTGCTGGCGAAGGCCCCTCACCTTTTTTCATGCATTTCGATCATGCAGAGATCGAAGAAGGGCCAATGGGTCACATGGTACAGGATCGCCACCTGCGCCGCGCTTTGATCGAGGCTATGGCCAAGACTAACGGTGTTACACATTTGGCCCGTGAAACAGTGACAGCCCAAGTCGTCACACCGGGTGGTGTTGCGCTGACCCTTGCCTCCGGCAGGACGGTCAAGGGAGCACTGCTGGTGGGTGCCGATGGGCGTGGTAGCGGCACAGCCATACGGTCGGGCATCAAGCGGACAGGTTGGGAATACGGGCAAACCGCGCTGGTTTGCGCCATCGCCCACGGAAAACCGCACCGTGGCATTGCCCACCAGTTCTTTATGCCCGCCGGTCCGTTGGCCATCCTGCCCCTTCCCGGCAATGTCAGTTCCATCGTGTGGAGCGAGCGGGCAGACACCGCCGCTGCCTTCAACGCGATGCCCGACGATCAGTACCTCACCATGCTCCGCCCCCGCTTTGGCGATTTTCTGGGCGAGATCAGCCTGACCGGAAAACGTTTCACCTACCCGCTATGCCTGTCACTGGCCTCTCGGCTGGTGGCACCGCGCACCGCATTGGTCGGAGACGCGGCCCACGGCGTGCACCCGATTGCAGGTCAAGGTCTGAATGCAGGTATGCGCGACATCGCAGCGCTCGCCGAAGTGATTACGGACGCCGCGCGGCGCGGTGAAGATGCAGGCAGCGAGGCTGTGCTGGCGCGTTATGAAGAATGGAGGCGTTTTGACAACACCGCATTGGCGCTGGCAACCGACAGCTTTAATCGCCTGTTTTCGAACGACAATGCGATGCTGCGCGGGCTGCGCGATATTGGTATGGGAATGGTGGGCAAGATGCCCGCCCTGCGGCGCAGCTTTATCCGCGAGGCTGCTGGGCTGACGGGTGATCTGCCGCGCCTGATGCGCGGCGCACCGCTTTAGTCGATCTTGCGCGCCTCGTCGACCAACATCACCGGGATGCCGTTGCGAATCGGATAGGCAAGGCCGGCGTTCTCAGACACCAGTTCCTGGGCCTCTGCGTCATAGCGCAGCGTCGCGTGGGTCTGCGGGCAAATCAGCGCCTCAAGCATCCGACGATCTGCATCCGTACTCATTGCAACATGTCCCCTTCGCCGCCGCGCAAATCAAACTCGATCAACGTCACAAGCGTTTCCCGCCGCGTGCTCAGTGAAGGCGCTTCAAGCAGCGCCTGTTTGTCTTCGGGATCGAAGTCCAGCATCATTGATAGCGAGTTGATCAGCAATTCGTCATCCGCCTCTTTCAAGGTCTCCCAATCTGCGGACAGCGAACGCGCCTCAAAATACCGTCCCAACAGGTCAAGGAACCCCGGACGGTCAAAGACAGCGTCGTCCTCGGTCTTGCCCTGATCGCGTTCAAATCCATCCCACACCACATCGCAACGCCGGTATGGCGTGAAGCCCTCCACCTCCTTCATCACACGAAAGCGGGAAATGCCGCTGAGGGTGATCAGATAGCGGTTGTCCTCAGTTTCTGAAAACTGTGTGATCCGACCTGCGCAACCGATTGTATGAAGGCCCGTACCTCCACGCCCGGCGACCTCGTTGGGTTGCACCATCCCGATCAAGCGCCCTTCTGTTTTGAGCGCATCGTCGAGCATCTGCAGATACCGCGGCTCAAAGATATGGAGCGGCAGGCGGGATCGCGGCAACAGCAACGCCCCCGGCAATGGAAAGACCGGAATCGTACCGGGGAGGTCAGTCACCTTGATCATACGCTCTGAGCTAGCCCGCCGCAGCGATCAGGCAAATATCATTGAGCTAAGTTTGCGCCGCCCGTTCAGCACAATCGGATCATTGGCCTTGAGCGCGTCGAAAATGGTGAACAGCTGAGCCTTGGCCGCGCCGTCATTCCACTCGCGGTCCCGGCGGAATAGGTCGAGCAGTTCGTCAACCGCCGCCTCGGTCTCGCCACTGGCATGGAGTGCCTTTGCCAGTTCAAGACGCGCTTCGTTATTGTCCGGATCCGCCTCGACAGCTGCGCGCAGGTCTGCCACGGGCCCTGCATCCGCTGCCTGCTTGGCAAGCTCCAGTTGGGCATGGGCCGCATCGAGTTCGGGCGTGTCAGAGATTTCGGCTGGCGCGCCGTTCAGGATCGCTTCGGCCTGATCCAGATCATCCATTGCGATGTGTGCACGGACGAGACCGCCGTAAGCCGCTGCATGTGCCGGTTCTTCACCCAGAATAGCGGCAAAGGTTTGGGCAGCGTCCACGGCAGCACCTTCACTCAGCATTTCTTCGGCGGCGGCCACGGCTTCGTTCAGCCCGTCCTCGGGAGAGGCGCCGCCAGAGGCTTTGATCACCCTGTCGATAAAGGCCGTGATTTCGGACTTGGGCTGTGCCCCCTGAAACCCGTCCACGGGCTGGCCTTGCCAGAACGCGTAGACCGTCGGGATCGACTGGATCTGCAACTGGCCTGCGATCATCTGCGCCTCGTCGACGTTTATCTTGACCATCTTGACCGCGCCTTTGGCTGCGGTCACGGCCTCTTCGAGCATGGGCCCGAGGGTCTTGCAAGGGCCGCACCATGGGGCCCAGAAATCGACGATCACCGGCGTGGTCTGGCTGGCTTCGACCACATCGGCCATGAAGGTCGCCTCAGTACTGTCCTTGATCAGGTCAGCGGCGGCAGGGGCGGCAGACAATCCCAAATCCATGAATTTGATCCTTCCATCAAAACTTGGGGCTTATATGGATTGGAATGGGTGGGCTGCCAAGGGGGTGTGGAGATGTCCCATGCTGGGACATCGCGCGATCAGACAAGAATCAATGGGTCACAGCGGTGGATCAGACAGTCCTTCACCAGTTGAGCGCCATCGGCCGGCTGTCTTGCGTTGATTTGGAGTGCTAGAAGCAGACGCGCAATAAGATCATTTGGGAAAGAGGTAGGTCACGACCAGACGCGCTCCAAAATCATCAGGCCCGTTTTCGGGACTTTCCGCCCAATACCTGATGCCACCGGTAATCTGGACCGGCTGACTTCCAATGGTCAGCACTTTGCCAACAAGAAAGTTGATGGGATTGCTCAACTGTTTTGCAAGTTCTTCCGCTGACTGGGCAAATGCGCTCGTCGCGCAAAGTCCGCCAAGGGCAATAACTCCAAACATCCTAGAAAAGCTGTTCATTTCTCGCCCCAATCCGACTGCGTTCACATAGAGTGCGCTTCGTTCAAGGGGTGTGCAATACGGCGCGCCGGGCGACCGCCTTCCAAAGGCATCACGGGAATTCGCTATCTTGCACAAACGTACAGGGCCGCCCCCGCAGCAGACATTTGCGGCTCAGATATCAAACGTCGCAAAGACCGGAGCGTGGTCGCTGGGTTTGTCCCAGCCGCGTACATCGCGCAGGATTTTGCTAGAGTGGCCCGCGTTTGAGATGTCTTTTGTCGCCCAGATGTGGTCCAAACGGCGTCCTTTGTCTGCGGCGCTCCAATCCTTGGCGCGATAGGACCACCATGAATAAAGCAAGCCTTCGGGGATGTCCTGCCGGGTGACGTCAACCCAGTTGCCAGACTCTTGCACTTCGGCCAGGTGATCGACCTCGACGGGGGTGTGGCTGACGATTTTCAAGAGTTGCTTGTGGGACCAAACGTCGTCTTCGCGCGGAGCGATGTTCAGGTCTCCGACGAGGATCGCCTTTGATGGTGTATTGGCGGAAAAATGTTCGCGCATGTCGGTAAGATAGTCGAGTTTCTGACCGAATTTTTCATTTTTTTCGCGGTCCGGAACATCGCCACCTGCGGGGACGTAAAAGTTGTGGATGGTCACGCCGTTTTCGAGTCGTCCGGCGATGTGGCGGGCGTGGCCGAGATTGGCAAAGTCGAACGCGCCCGCCTCTTCTATAGGCAGTTTGTACAGGATTGCGACCCCGTTGGAGCCCTTGTCGCCGCGCTCAACCATGTGATGGTATCCCAACGCAGCAAACCCGTCGCGCGGAATCTTGTCCACCGGGCTTTTGCATTCCTGCAAGCAAAGCACGTCGGGGCCCTGTTCTGTAAGCAATTTCAATACGATAGGTTCGCGCAAGCGGACGGAGTTGATGTTCCAGGTGGCGAGGGTAAAGGGCATGTGAGGCTCCGGGCATGTGCAGACCCCTGGACCGTATCCGCGGGCGCATGCGAGGGCCAGCAGGAAAAGGCGGCGTTTGCGTAAGCTGACAATTGCCGGTTGAGCGTGCGCTGCTTCTAATCGCTTGCTTTTGAACTTACGGGGGCGTAGGGGGTCCGTGCGACGTTACCTCTATCGGCCTTACTGCTCCTAACGGCACAGTCTCTCTCGATCTTGCACTGACTTAGCCGACCTGCCGCATTCCGTGGGCAGATTATTTAGGAGTACTGACAATGGCCACAGGCACAGTCAAATGGTTTAACACAACAAAAGGCTTCGGCTTTATCGCACCCGACGGTGGCAGCAAAGACGTGTTCGTACACATCTCTGCCGTTGAACGCGCAGGCCTCACAGGTCTGGCCGACAACCAGAAAGTGACTTTCGACATCGAAGCAGGCCGTGATGGCCG
>ERZ1740072.119-NODE-119-length-36331-cov-9.352795_pt1 | contig 36331 bp, 35 predicted proteins | sample MGYA00581733_ERZ1740072 | MGnify/ENA primary metagenome ERZ1740072 (study PRJEB43018, sample SAMN04849741) | marine metagenome | isolation source: floating plastic debris | place: Pacific Ocean | collected 2008-08-30 | study: EMG produced TPA metagenomics assembly...
CAAAGACTTTTTGACCGGAATTTAAATCAGTTTTAATAAGACCATGCTGCAACTTGACAAAGGTATGTCTATTGTAGGTATCAAGCAGGAAGCCACCGTGACCCAGAACGTTTGACCAGGTGGTGAGCCGTTTCCATAGTGATGTTAAATTTGTGCCACTTTATACGGGTTAGGTACGAAATCTTGACGAACCTCCCCGAGAGAACTCATATACAGCGAAGGGGGTAAGGGTATACTAGGTTTTAGCCGTTTGCTTATTCAACCATGCAGCACTTGGCCAAGGTTTGCCGAACTACCTCTGAGGGCGCTCTCGTCTTACAATTTCTGGCGCGTCAGCTTGAAGATTACCTATGGGAGCTTTCCATCGGTGATCAAGAGGTGCTATCCACTCTCCCAGTCGTTTTTAATGAGGGCACCTTGGTACTGGTAGAGCTAGATGCCTCCAATCAGGTAGTTGAGCTACAAGAAGCAACCGATTGGGTTCTAGACCTGGTATCTCAGTTTTTGACCCAGGGAGTAACGCCTCAATTTTTTCATCAAGAGGTGGAGCGCGCTGAGCAATGGCGACAGTCTCTGACGCTGCAGAGCCAGGAAATTCGTCGTCGGGCTTTAGAAACTGCGGCTCGACGTGACGAAATCCAGGCTCTAGAGAAAAAGTTGAGACTAGAGCAAGAAGAATTAACCAAGCAAAACGGGACTCAGTCGCCTTAGCATTAGGCTAAGTTACCAAGCATTAATCTACTCAAAATAGACAATAAGCTACCGCAAGCCGTCTTCCGAGGCAACGACCTGCGGTCAGCTGAGAGCTATGAAGCGGACTCTTGAGCAGGTAGTAGAACCGTGCTGCCATTGACCTTATAGCCTGACGACGTTGGCAAAAAGATAGTGCGTAACAGTCTGGCGGCTGCACGCTGAGCCAGGTTACGCGCCACACGCTGCCCCATTTGTCGCGTTTGTGGTTTGGCTAAAACATGGGGAACGAGTTTGACGACTGTACCACCGTCCATTCCCTTCGTTTCTCCCAGTAATCCCATGATGCGGCTAATGTGTCCCCATTCCTGACCGCCCGATACGACTGGAGCTGCCGTTGCTGTTTCTTCACCGACGGCGGTTTGTAGACGCTTAAGCAGGCCATAGCCAAACTGATCGAGGCTTTTCGCTAGCTCATCGGCTATGTGGTTGCGGATATAGTCACCGCGCTCTGAGAAAAGGTAGTCAATGGTCTGCTGCAGAACCTTTTCAAGATCGTAATCTTGACTCGCACGGGCATTACGCAGCAGATTTTCTAACCGATTCCATCGAAAATCGCCGTCCTTAAAGAGTAGCTCCTGTAATGACTGCCGTAGTTCAGGGGAGGGATCGGTGAGCAATCGCTTAGCGACGTATGGATAGGCTTTACTAAGCACTTTGAAGTTTGGATCCACACTGATAGCAATACCGTCTAGTGTGACCAAGGAGCGAATAATCAAAGCATAGTAGGCCGGCACTCGGAAAGGATACTCGTACATCAGCGCGGAGAACTCGTCAGTAATGCTTTTTAGATTGAGTTCGGCGACAGAGGCCCCTAAAGCATTGTTAAAGACAGCCGCTAACGCAGGCACGATGGGAGCTAGATCGGTCTCAGGCGTTAAAAACTCTAGCTTGACATAGTCGTTAGCCAACCCGTCAAAGTCTCTATTGACCATGTGGACGATGGCTTCGATTAGACCGTAACGCTGATAGCTTTCCACATTGCACATCATGCCAAAGTCTAAGTAGGCCAGCTTCCCCTCATCAGTAACCAATAAGTTGCCTGGGTGGGGGTCAGCATGAAAGAAACCGTGCTCTAGAAGCTGTCTGAGAGAGCACTGAACACCAATTTCAACAATTTCGGTCGCCTTCAAGCCTTTAGATTCGAGTATGTCTGGCTCTGTGAGCTTGGTACCATTAATCCACTCCATCGTGAGCACACGTCGGGCGGTTAGCTCGGTGTAGATTTTAGGGACGATAATCTCAGGCAGGTAGCCGTAGAGAGCCTCAAACCGCTGGGCATTTTCCCCTTCATGGGTGTAGTCCATCTCTTCAAAGATGCGAGCGCCAAACTCGTCCATGATGCTGACAAGGTCACTACGCACGATGCTCAGGTTATTACAGGCCCATTGAGCCATGCGTCTTAGCAGATAGATATCGCGCGTAATCTGCACAGTAAGACCGGGTCGCTGTACCTTGATAGCGACATCTTCGCCAGTTCTAAGCTTGCCTTTGTAGACCTGGCCCAAGGATGCAGCCGCAACTGGATCAGATGAAATTTCTGCATAGATAGCCTGCGGGGTTTGCCCCAAATCTTCTTTGATTAAACGAAAGGCAATTTCGTTGGGAAACGGCGGAATTTGATCCTGTAGCTTGACCAGCTCTTCCATAAAGGCGGGGGGCACCAAGTCTGGTCGAGTGGAGAGCGCTTGGCCAATTTTGATGTAAGCAGGACCTAGCTTAGTCAACACTTCCCGCAGCTGAGTGGCGCGCTTAGCCTCGTTTTTAGCCTGGCTACCGGTTTGGCGATCCCACAGCAGTCCCAGACCAAATCCTAGAAAAGTCCAGACTAGCTCAACCAACCGCCAGAAAATTTGCAGCGGGCGGGCGCGGTAGTAATCTGCGATCGCATCTGGGTCATAGGTCAACAGCTCATCGACAGACCGTACTGACGACACTGGAGAGTCATTTAAGCTGGAGAACGTTGACGCAGTTTGCATGGGCTGACTTCCTTACGTGTTCCTTACGTGTAAAGCTTCTAATGAGCCTGGATAGGGATAGACAGACAATGCATTCAGATCCACCATCCCAGTGCAAGCCTTGGACAACTTTAGACAATCATTAACTATTGTAACAAGTCTTTCTATACTCCTTAAGACTTATCTTTATTTACCAAGACGGTTAGATCTACACAGCCATAGGGGGGCAACGTAAAATTCTTGAAGAGACTCACGATAAACCTAGCAGCTGAATCGACCCGACTTTCACTCTTGAAGGCTGCCCTGTCCTCCAGAAAAATCAAAATATCAGCCTGACTCTAGCTCAAGTCACCATTTCACTTAATTTTCACAGTAAAAAATCCACAGTAAAATTGGTTAGCTCATTATTTGAGCAATGCCGTTATTAGGCGACCCCATCCTGTGCTCTGGTTTAGCTATATCCGTTTACAGTTTGCTACTGCCGCTTTGGAAAATAAATCTGTTAATCGTTGCCGCAGTATCGTTTTGAAATCCTCCAGACTCATTTTTTCTGGGCCCCAGCCATGGCTTCAACCTATTTTCTCTAGGAGGCAGAAGCTATGCTAACTTCCCTGAAAATCGACAATTTCACGCTGATCGATCAGCTGGAGCTGTCCTTACAGCCCGGTCTCAATGTCCTTACCGGAGAAACAGGTGCAGGCAAGTCAATTATATTAGATGCCATTGATACGGTTCTAGGTGGCAAAGCTAGCGGACGGCTAGTGCGGACCGGTGAAAAAAAGGCCTCGATTGAAGCAACTTTTCAGACACCTCCCATCGTAGCTGAGTGGCTTACCGCTAACGATATTCCTCTAACCAGCGAGGAACTGCACTGCAGCCGTGAACTCACCGCTGCTCGAGGTAGCGTACGCAGCCGCAGTCGCTTAAATGATGTCGTTGTGAAAAAAAATCAGCTAGAAGAGCTGCGACGACTTCTAGTCGAGATCACGGCCCAGGGACAGACTGTACAGCTAGGTTCTCTGGATGCTCAGCGCGACTGGCTTGATGGGTTTGCAGGTAGCCAGCAGCAGCGACAGCGACAGTCTGTAACCGCAGCATATACTGAAGCTGTCGAGGCACAACAGGCGCTAGAGCGGCGACAGCGGGCCGAACAGCAGCGACAGCAGCAGCTTGATCTATTTGAATATCACGCTCAGGATTTAAGCGGTGCTGATTTACAAGACCCTGAGGAGCTAGATCAGCTCAGGCAGGAGCATCAGCGGCTGAGCCACAGCGTAGAACTCCAAAAACAAAGCTATGAGGGATATCAAGTCCTCTATGAAAGTGATGGCAGCTTTGATAGCTGCTCTGATTTACTAGGACGAGTTGAAAACCTACTTAGCTCAATGCAGCGCATTGACGAACAGGTTACCCCCATCCTTGATCTAGTAAGCGATGCCCTAGCGCAGGTTGAAGAAGCCGGTCGTCAGATCAATACCTATGGCGAAAATTTAGAAACAGATCCCACTCGTCTGGCTGAGATTGAGGCACGGATGAGCTATCTCAAACAGCTGTGTCGCAAATACGGTCGTAATCTACCTGAATTAATTGAGTACTACCAGGAAATACAGGTTGCGTTGGATGCTCTAAACGGGGATGGGCAGTCTATTGAAGCTCTAGAAGCTGCCCATCAAGAAGCACAAAAGACCTTACTCGATGAATGTGACAAGCTGACCAAGCTCCGTAAAAAAGCTGCTAAGCGTCTAGAGTCTCAGCTGGTGGAAGAACTCAAACCCCTAGCAATGGAGCGAGTCAAGTTTAAAGCTGACTTACGAGCAGCCCCACCCCAGTCCCACGGTGCCGATACTGTGGAGTTTTTATTCAGCCCAAATCCAGGAGAGCCTTTACAACCCCTCACAGAAACTGCATCAGGCGGCGAAATGAGTCGATTTTTGTTAGCCTTCAAAGCCTGCTTTAGCAAAGTAGACTCAATTGGCACTCTGATTTTTGACGAGATTGATGTTGGCGTATCAGGACGTGTAGCCCAAACAATTGCTGAAAAACTTTATCAGCTGAGCCAGAATCGACAGGTGCTGTGTGTGACTCATCAGCCCCTAGTGGCGGCTATGGCTGACGCCCATTTTCATGTGGATAAACAAGTAATTGCAAACGGCAAGAAAAAAAGTGATGAACGCACTGTAGTACGAGTAACCGGATTAGATGCAAACGCTCGCCGCGAGGAACTCGCCCAGCTGGCCGGTGGTCGTTCGCACCAAGAAGGAATTGCGTTTGCAGAATCCCTTTTAGCTCAAGCAGAAACTATTCGCCAGAATTAACTCATCCTATAGATGCCAATAGTTTCCACAGGATGTCTGCTATAGTCTTCAACTAAGGTAGCGAACAAACCTTTAAGACTTTCAATAGCTAGAAAATTTTGAACAGAGGCTGGCATCATCATTGATTAATGGCAGGCATGTGCTTTTTTCAGCCATCCCTGTTAGGCGAGATAACTGACGCTATTGGCTATCTGATAGACGATAATGTCAATCACTTAGACTCTTTCTTTATTGATAGCAACAGATTAGCGCATTATCTATCGGATATTGTCGCTCCTCACGATGGCTTTAGCTATGAGGGACCGTTAAATAGCAACGGCTAGAGAGCGGCTCTATCCTACAGTGATCGTATCTATATGCTTTTCGCCGACTGGTACTATCTGCGCAAACCTGTGATTCATCGTCCTGTCATTCCATAGCATGTGCTTAAGATTGTTCTAATTATTGTTAAGGGATCTTTCCTGTGGCTACCCTTCCAGGGTGTATGCGTTAGTCAGCTGTTTAGGACAGCGTATGCCGATCTTTTATCTCAATCACAGTACCCTCATCTTCGAGTAGAGAATATCGACCGATTAAAAGCGGCGGACGCTCCCTGTAGGTTTCCGACTCTTGATAGGACGAACACTGTTTGGCTGCTAGCTCAGACCCCCACGTTTGCTCAAAGTCGGTGTCTCAGGTTAAAGACCGTATGGCTTCTATTCAGTCTATATTCAATCAGTCTCTTAGCACTTATTTTGCTAATGGAAGTTCTGCGCGGTCGTAGAATACGGGTACAGCTTCTACAAGAAAATGAAAAACGTTCTCACGATCTGGCACATTTAGGAGCTGATTTATTTTGGGAACTTGACCAAGGACTCAGGTTTTCTTACCTATCTGGCAATTTCCACCATCTTCAACGAAAAGATCTAGAGGGCAAAACTCCCTGTCAGGCACTATCCTCTGTGTCTACTTTAGAAGCAGATTGGGACTATTTTTGTATGCAATTGAGCCGACAGCAACCGATTAAGAACTTTACGTTACGGTTGAAAACATCGGACACAACGCTGCGCATATTCAATCTCAATGCTCATCCAATATTTGATGCGAACAAGCGTTTTCAAGGATATCGTGGCCTGCAGAGAGAAATTACGGAGGCGTATAATCTCACCCAAACAATTGCCTATCAGGCAACCTACGATCCGCTAACTGGGCTAATTAACCGCAACGAATTTGATACGCGTCTTCGGCAGGCCGTGCAGCGAGCTCGCGATCGCGGTGTCCCATCCGTTTTGGGATATCTCGATTTAGATCAGTTTAAACTTGTCAACGACACTGCTGGCCATCTAGTGGGCGATCAGCTGCTGGCAGAATTAGCTCAGCTGTTGCAACAGTCCGTTCGCAGTTCTGACAGCCTAGCGCGGTTGGGAGGAGATGAGTTTGGCTTATTGCTAGAAGGTTGTTCTCCAGAGCAAGGAGAACGGCTATCTCAGACATTAGTTGACAAGGTAAAAAACTATCGGTTCACCTGGCAAGGACGTCAGTTCCAGGTCGGGGTCAGTATTGGCTTGGTTCCCATATTAGGAGACGCTGCCAATATACTTAAGCTGCTTAGCCGGGCCGACTTAGCCTGCTATCGGGCCAAAGATCTGGGTCGGGGTCGGATCTATTTAGCCGATCAAAACAATACAGAACTTGCTCAGCAGCATCTCGAACTTATGCACATTGCTAATATTCCCCAAGCTATCGAAGAAAATCGATTCTATTTGGTGGAACAGCCCATTGTGTCACTGTTGGGCGATGCCTATGAGCATGTCGAGATTTTGTTACGTCTAAACGACGAATATGGCAATGTCGTACCTCCCAACCTATTTATTCCAATGGCAGAGCGCTATGGCATGATTGGTCTAATCGATCGCTGGGTAGTCAAAACTGTTCTGAGTGATTATCACTCTTATTACCCTAAGGCTGACACCATGGTAGCGATCAATCTCTCAGGCAGTAGTTTGAGTGATGAACGCTTCACCACATTTGTAGTCGAACTGTTGGGACAGTCAATGATGCCAGCTGAGAAACTATGCTTTGAGATTACTGAAACAACAACTATTTCTCAGCTCGACCAGGCATTAAAATTTATTACTACCCTCAAGAAACTCGGTGTACGCTTTGCCATTGATGATTTTGGCAGCGGTGTTTCCTCATTTGGATATTTGCGACAGCTACCGGTTGATTATCTCAAAATCGATGGAGATTTGATTCGTAATATTGAAGAGGAAGAATATATCTCGACAATTGTTGATATGGTCAATCAGGTCGCCGGCATGATGGGAATGAAAACAATTGCAGAATTTGTTGAAAATGATGTCATTTTAGATAGATTACGCACCTTGAACATCAGCTACGGCCAAGGATACGGCATTGGTAAGCCCAGACCTTTGCCTCGTTTACCCAAATGAGGCCGCAGATATTGCTATCTGCGGCCTCAATCAGGTTCTCACACGATTAATAAAAACAGTTCGAAATCAACGCTATCAAGCTACAGCCGCTAAAGGTTTCACCTGAGACAGCATATCTCTGAGAACGTCTCCTTCGATAACTTCCTCTCTAAGAAGCTGTTGCGAAATGCTTTCTAACAGATCGCGGTTGCTACGTAAAATCGCTAACGCCTGATCGTGGGCGGATTCTACTAGCCCTTTTACCTCAGCATCAATGGCACGGGCTGTTTCTTCGCTCATATTGCGGCGGGCATTGGGCATACCGCTATCTAAAAAGGAGCTTTGCTGTCCTTTATCATAGGCTAACGGTCCGAGAACATCGCTCATGCCATAAGTTGTTACCATCTGCTCTGCGACTTCGGTAGCTCGCTGCAGGTCGTTGGCTGCTCCGGTTGTAATTGAGCCAAAGACAACTTCCTCGGCTGAACGCCCACCCAACAGAGTGGCAATTTGTCCCTTCAGCTCATCAGCACTACGTAAAAATCGATCTTCTGTTGGCAGTTGCAGCGTGTATCCTAGAGCCGCCATACCTCGCGGAACAATTGAGATTTTTTCCACCTGACCACCACTTTCCATTAGAGCACCCACCATGGCGTGACCGACCTCATGGTAGGCAACAATCTCTTTTTCTTTCTCATTCAGGACCCGGCTCTTTTTCTCTAGACCGGCAACGACACGCTCAATAGCCTCAGCAAAGTCCGCCTGGATAACAGCCTGGCGATTGTTGCGTGCAGCCAGTAGGGCAGCTTCATTCACTAGGTTGGCTAAGTCTGCTCCGGCAAAGCCAGGGGTGCGGGTTGCGATCGCATTCAAATCGACGGTCTCCTCCAGCTTGACCTCTTGAGCATGAATTTTAAGGATGGCCTCTCGCCCTTTAAGATCGGGGCGGTCTACCAAAACCTGACGGTCGAAGCGACCGGGGCGCAATAGTGCCTGATCTAGCGTTTCCGGCCGGTTAGTAGCAGCCAGCACGATAATCGTCTTTTCCCCAGCGCTAAACCCGTCCATTTCAGTCAGTAGCTGATTGAGGGTTTGCTCACGCTCGTCATTGCCACCATAGAAGCCCCCTGAAGCACGCGATTTACCAATGGCATCTAACTCATCAATAAACACAATGCAAGGAGCCTGCTTCTGGGCCTGCTCAAACAGATCGCGTACTCGCGAAGAGCCCACCCCTACAAACATTTCAATAAATTCAGAACCAGAGATACTAAAGAAAGGAACGCCTGCTTCCCCCGCCACAGCTTTAGCCAGCAGAGTTTTTCCTGTTCCTGGAGGCCCCACTAAGAGAACTCCTTTGGGGATTTTTGCACCGATGTCAGTAAAGCGCTTCGGGGTCTTCAAAAAGTCCACAATTTCTACCAGCTCGGTTTTGGCTTCTTCAACACCGGCTACGTCTTCAAAGGTGATTTTATTAGCATCGTCTTCGACATAGACCTTGGCTTTGCTCTTACCAATGGATAGGGCTCCTTGAGGACCACCCCCCCGTGCTAAGAAAAAGCGCCATACCGCGATAAAGATTAAGGGGGGAATCACCCAGCTGAGCAAGCTACCAATCCACTGATTTTGAGGCGGTGGTGTTGCCGCAAACTCCACACCGTTGGCTTCCAATAAATCGGGCAGCTTCAGGTCAAAAATAGGCGTAGTGGAATAAACCGTACCAGGCTCTCCCAGCTCATCTTTGACCTGATAGCGAATTTCGTTTTGCCCTACCGATGCTTTAACCACCTCATGCTCTTGAACCTGGTGGATAAACATGCTGTAAGGAGTGCGGGGAGTGCGCTGGGTAGGGAGAAAAATATTAAGCGTTAGCAGCACGGCCCCTAGCAAAAAGAGCAGATTGCTGATTTGTCGAGACCGAGTTGGGCGCGGAGCTTTGTTGATCTGCATGGGCTGAAGTTCCTTACAGAAGTGTCCTTAGCCTATCAACCTAGCTAGAGAAAAAAACTAATTGAAAACCGTACATCCCCTGTCGGGTTTTCAACGCTTTCTGCTTACCAAGATCTTTTCCCTAAATGCCGCGCAGAGGCGCTCAGTCTATCGCTGCACCAATATGCAATGCAGCCGCCTGATGAGGCGCAACTTCAAAGGAGGCGGAACCGTCAGCATTGACAACAACGGCTGCATCGCACTGATCAGACAGGGGCATCGGCTCGCTAGCGGTGGTCACAGCAGCAAGAATATTACAGTAGTTACCTGGTGGCAAACCTGTCATCAGGGTTTCTTGCAAAGGCATATCTTCATTGTTGATGACAACAAAGCCCCGGTCTCCTCGAGCAAACGCTATCTGGCTATTGCCGTTGTCCCACCAATGCTCCACTGTGGCGGTTCCCTGGGTGATGTTGCGAAACTCGACCATGCTGGCAATGGCAGACCAGCGATGCTCACACACCCAACCATCACCGCAGCTAACGGGCAGGGTATGTCCCTGGGCATCGGCAGGGGGCCCCATCCAGTTGCCTTGCTCTCTGGGCCAGCGGTAGCTCGACATCACCTTGGGGGTGCCATAGGGCCAGGCCAGCATAAAGATATTGGCCAACCGATAGCTGGCACCATCATCGGCGGGGGCATCAAACGTGACGATATTGCGATCGCGACTGCGTTGGGTATCGTGATTATCTGTAAAAACAATCGCTTTATGGCTCGGCATCAGCCCCCAAGCTTCACCAAACAGGACTAGATTTTTAAGCTGGCCGTGGCGCACCTGTTCGCCTAAGTGACGACCGTAGCGCAGCTCCGTTATCGCACCGTTGCCAAAATAATTATTGGCTCTAATGGCGCTATAACCAGTGTCATTAACGTCTTGATAAATAAAAGGCTGACCACCATTGGGATGAAAACTAGCATTGAGGGGGTCCAAACGATGCAAAATCTGGGCAATGTGTTCTGGCGGCACATGCTGCGCTGCTTCTAAGCGAAATCCAGCTACGCCTAGCGTGAGTAATTCATTCATAGCCGCTGCGATCTCAGCTTGTACCGATTCACGGCTGGTATCTAAGTCCTGTTTGCCCAAGAGCTGGCAGTGCCGTAAGCGCCAGGAATCTTCCCCATAGTCACGCGACTCAATGACGCAGGGTTCATTAAAGTCAGCTTTGGTGTAGGGCACCTCTCCATAGGAAAATTTAGCCGTATCAAATGCGCTACCGCCAATGCCTTGCCCTGAGCCGTCACTAGCCATATGGTTGATCACCAGATCGGAGTAGACGTTGACCCCCGCGCGGCGACAGCGGGCGATCATATCCACCAGCTCAGTCCGATCGCCGCTGCGGCTTGAGAGCTGGTAGCTAACTGGCTGGTAGCGCTGATACCAGGCATAGGGGGTGTCTCCTTGGTCAAGCACACGATGCTCATGGGGGGGAGAAATTTGGACAGCACCATAGCCATTCGGACCTAGCCAAGCCTCACATTCCTGCGCAATGTCCGTCCAACGCCATTCAAACAGCTGCACAATCACGGAACGAGCGCCGGTTACCTGCTGTCGCCCACCCGCCGAAGGCGGAAGCTGGGCGGCCACCTGACATCCCCCCAGACTCAAAACACAGGCTAGAGCTGCCGAGCGTCTGGCAAAGGCCGCCAGCGTAGAGCCTAAGCGAAAACCCACTGAATATCAGGACCTGCGATCGCAGGGAGACTATATCTTTCAACTATCAAAGCGAGCATTATTTAGCCTCACAACGCGTTTACTATCGGTCACGTATTATCCACGATCTTTACTCGAGCAGCTAGGTATTATTTTTTACACAAACAGGATAAACCTTTTGATTTTTTTGTATTTTTTAGACATTAGAACTACATTACCCAATACAAAAACCTGCTCCCAGGGGGGGAATACCCCTAGAAGCAGGTTTAATGACTTTGAAACCTTGCTTTAAGCTAGTAGCTCAAACAAGAAAATTATGTCGACTCAGCGCTGCCCTACCAGCCTTTGTCTGCTTGAGCCAAAACATAGGCTGCAACATTTTCAATTTGCTCAGCAGTCAGACGACCGCCAAACGCAGGCATGGCGCCGTTACCATTGGTGACCTGATAAACGATAGCCTCAGCCGTATCCTTGCCATTGGCAACCAAATCATCCTGCTTTAGGGTTTTAGCCGGATTGATAGCATTACCACCACCAATATGGCAAGCTGCACAATTCGCTGAAAATACTTGGGTACCAGCACCGGCATCTGCAGCCAGGGCAGGGGGTGCGATCAAAAACATAGCACTTGCTACAAAACCTACAACGATAGCCACAATAGACTTCATCGCGTACTCCTCTCAAAACAGTATTTACTAAACCATCTCTACCCGTCGATTAGGGGCAGAGATACCAATATCGTCCACATTTCTCCAAAACTGCGTCAAATGACGGCAGGTCAAACATAAACAACTGTAAAGTTCTTAGCAGCGCTATGGGCGATGACGTCTGGCCACAAAGTTCTCATCATGGGAGCTACATCCCTATCAGTGCAAGGAATTAGTAGAGATTTTCACGATAACCAATGTCCTCAGGCTTGGGATTTTATCTATCGTGAACATTGATTTTCCCCTAGTAGCTGAGATCCGAAGTGCTTTATTTCCTTTGACCGACCTACGGAGACATCAGGCATTCTAAAATAATTAAGGAAGTGTAGTCGATTAGTTTTGACTGCCTCTAAATTCAACCTTGAGAAATTTACTATGACCTTTATTAACCGAGCTTTGCGAGCTGCGGGTGCGCTGCTAGTAATGGCAGCTCTGGTTTTCGCAGGAACTGTCTTCAATCCGTCTCCCGCTTATGCAACTGAGTATCAAGTCAAAATGGGCTCTGATGCAGGATTGCTAGCGTTTGAACCCGCAACGTTGACCATCAAGGCTGGCGATACCGTCACCTGGGTTAACAATAAAATGGCCCCTCACAACGTTATTTTTGACGCTGCTCAAATTCCGGGCGACAAGGCTATGGCCGATGAGCTATCCCAAGAGCAGCTAACGTTTTCTCCTGGTGAGTCTTACTCGTCTACATTCAGTGAGCCTGGTGAGTACAGCTATTTCTGTGCTCCTCACCGGGGTGCGGGTATGGTCGGTAAGATTATTGTTGAGTAAACGGATGGGGCTGCTAGCCATCTAAAGTTACCCAATGCGATTGAACCCAAAAGCCGACCTTGCTGAGGTCGGCTTTTTGTTGAAAGGCTGCGGGGCGAGCTGTTTGACCTTCACTCTTTAGCTGCATCTATTTAACTAACAGCGGGGCAGCAGACAGCAGAGTCTTAGTGTAAGGATGACGCGGCTCTTTAAATAATTTTTCGGTGGGCTCTAATTCGACAATTTTTCCCTCGTGCATTACAGCGATGCGATCGCACAGATACCGAGCAACCCACAAATCGTGGGTAATAAATAGATAGGTTAGCTCTAGTTCGTCTTTCAGCTCTAGCATCAGCTCCAAAACCTGGGCCTGAACGCTGGCATCTAGCATACTCACCGGCTCGTCACAGATAACCAGCTTAGGTTTTGTAATCAGGGCACGGGCAATGGCCACTCGCTGCTGCTGTCCCCCAGATAGGTCACCGGGATAGCGCTGATAGTAGTCGTCGGGAATCAGCCCTACCCGCTGTAGCATGGCTTCAACCTGCTGTCTGGCGTCAGACGCATTGGCCAGACCATGAATCAGGAGCGGATCGGCAATCCCACGACCGACCGTCATCATCGGATTTAGACAGGCATGGGGATCTTGAAAAATCATCTGAAAGTTGCGGCGCTGAGCCTGCAGCTCAGCTCGGGGCATCCCCACTAAATTTTGACCCATAAACTCTATACGCCCCGATGTCGGCGGGACAATCTGCATCAGCGTCCGAGAGAATGTCGTCTTTCCACAGCCCGACTCCCCCACCAAACCCAGGACTTCGCCAGGCTGTAAATCGACGGTGATACCATCGACGGCCTTAATAGTTTCTGGTGGGGTGCGCTTAAAAAGTTTAGAGAGCAGGTTTTGCTCAATGGTGTAATGCTTAACCAGCTCCTGTACCCGCAACAAAGGAACCGTCGGAGCTGGTTCGGAGCTGGCTGGTTCAACTCCGTAGTTTTGGAGCTGGTGGGCCGCCTGTAGCAGCGATTGGGTATAGTCCGCCTGAGGATGATACAGCACCTGCTCGGTGGGGCCTAGTTCTACGAGTTGGCCCTGATACATAACGGCAATGCGATCGCAATATTCCCCGACCAAGGCCAGATCGTGGGAAATCAAAATCAGTGCCATGTTGCGATCTCGACACAGTTGAGTAAGTAGCTCCAAAATTTGAGCTGAGATGGTCACATCCAAACTCGTCGTCGGCTCATCTGCCACAATCAGCTTCGGCCTTAGCAGCAGCGCCAGGGCAATGGCTACCCGCTGACGCATCCCGCCGCTAAATTCGTGGGGGTACTGCTCCCACCGACTGGCCGGGATATTGACAGATTCTAAGGTTGCGATCGCCTGTTCTTTAGCCGCCTGTTTCGATAGATCCGACCGATGGGCCAACAGGGTCTCCACACAGTGATTCCCAATGGTCATCAAGGGATTCAGCCGCGTCATCGGATCCTGAAACACCAGCGATACCGCCTCTCCACGAAAGCGGCGAAGATCTCGAGTGTTCAACCCAAAGACGTCTTGTCCTTCAAACAAAGACTGACCTTGGGTACGACTTCCCCCCGGCAATAAACGCAGTGCGGCTCGCCCCAGAGTGGATTTTCCACAGCCCGACTCCCCGACCAAGCCCAGCATCTCACCAGGCTGTAGCGACAAAGAAACCTGCTCAACGGCCCAAGCGTCTTGCCGTGGATAAGCAACACAAAACCTATCAAGCTGCAGCAATGGGGGTGTCATAGCGGACAAAAAGATACTTTAACCATTAAAAACCGAGAACTATTGCTCAAATCGTCGCATCAAATAAGCCACACCAAAATCCCCACTGGGGTGCTCTTCCAATAGCTTAGCCAGCTCAAATAGCTTCTCTGCAATCTCTGGCCCTAGCTTTTCTGCCGTCGCCGTACGCTCACGAAACTCTGCCTCGGCAAGACGAGCATGGGTATGCCACTCATCTGTAAATAGCGCTGGTATGTAGGCAGCCAAACCCAGCTTCTCTAGGGTGTCCCATTCTCCCTCGTCGCACCAAATCCCTTTACAGCCCGGACAGCGCTCAATAAAAAAGGCAGCTGTTTTCAAATTTATGCGGCCCCGCACCAGATAAAATCCACAGCTAGGGCACAATCCTGCGCGGCTGTCATAGCGCGACGGCTGATAGTCAAGCTCTCGATTGATAGGTACCGTTAAACTACCAATCGTTAATGCAGGATCGGCCTGTGAAGCCTGCCAGGCTTGATAATCTTCAGCAGGAACCCAAGCTCCCTTACAGGTTGGACAGCTATGAGCCTTAAGACCTTCTACCAGCTGCCCCGTCAGTAACGGTTCTTGGGGATGTTTCGGACAGAGCATCGCCCTCAGTGAGTAAAGTTCACGCGGGACAGACTAAGCCAACCTGCTCCCACATCCAGACTGTAGTTTTTCATAGACGAAAACTCAAGCCGTGTAGCTAACTAGGAAAACACGGCGAGGTTCGCTATTGCTCGCTACTCAAAAGCGCCAATAACACTTGATTAAACCCCTGTAATTGCTCGACTCGCTGTGTGATTGTCTCCAGGCGCTGCTGACGCGTGTTCTCCTGGCGTGCCGATTGGGCAAAGCTAGTTTCTAGAGTGAGAAGCCTCATATGACGATGCATCTCAGTCACAGCTGAATTCCACTGGGACTGCTGCGGCAGCTCTAGCTGACTAATCAGAGGCCATAGGTCCTGCCTAAAAAAAGTTTGCAAGGCCATCACCTGTTTAGTCATTACCTCCTGCCCTACAACTGTCTGCAACTGAGTTAGCTGCCCTTCATAGTGATGGAGCGCATCCAGGAGACCGACAAATGTCATGATTTAATAATAATGCAAGCATTTAATAAAGCTAAACGGGTCAACCTTTTTATATTTATAGCCTTTACATAGGTGACGCGTATTTCTCCGTCTAGGTGCTTACTCTAGTAAACAAGACGCACCTGACCATATAACCACCTGAGTTTTAGAAATTCACAAGCTTTCCAGTATGGCCGAAGCAATATGCTATCAGTCATCCTCTGTTGAATCATCATCAGGCTTATAATTGTAAGAATTTATACCTCTGTCCTGCTTTGAAGCAGGTGGCATGCCCTAGGCCACAAAAAGCCTGACCAATTAGCCTATCTGGTTACAGAAAAGCTTTTATATATTATCCATAGAATAAAAGCGTTCACCGACAAGCTTGCCAAACGATCTAAATTCTTTGATTTATAAGCCCTTTGGCAGTAGATCGACCCATATTTACGTTGAGTATCTGAACGCTATTTGAACTCAGAGCAATCATCTATCAGTTTTTTAACCCTTCTCCTCTCCTATCATGATCTCAACAGCGCCTGTTCTCCCAAATGACTGTACCTTACCTACATGGCTCAGGTCTTGCATCCTGGAACACAGTCAGCCGATTGACGAGGACAGCGATAGCTCTGTTCCTATCGAACTGCCTAAGGATAACAATCAGCTAGTCTGTCGAGCATTTGAATTTGCCTACCAGCTGCATAAAGGGCAAATGCGAGTGTCTGGGGAGCCATACATCGCCCATCCGGTGGCCGTTGCCAATATCTTGCGCGGTCTGGGTGGAGACAGTGCCATGATTGCAGCCGGATTCTTACACGATGTTGTTGAGGATACGGATGTCACAGTAGATGAAATTGAAGCCCATTTTGGAGCCGAAGTGCGTCAGATGGTGGAGGGGGTAACCAAACTCTCCAAGTTTCAGTTCAATAGCAAAACAGAGCGTCAGGCCGAGAACTTTCGTCGCATGTTTCTGGCTATGGCCCAAGATATTCGCGTGATTGTCGTCAAACTAGCAGACCGCCTGCACAATATGCGCACACTGCAGCATATGCCCCCTGAAAAGCGGCTGCAAAAGGCCCGAGAAACCATAGAAATTTTTGCGCCTCTGGCTAACCGTCTGGGGATCGGACGGATCAAGTGGGAGCTAGAAGATCTTTCTTTTAAGTATCTAGAGGAAGCAGCCTACCAGGAAATTAAAAGCTGTATTTCTGAGAAACGGACAGATAGAGAATCCCGACTTAAACAGGTAGGCGCATTATTAGAGACCCATCTCAATGCCGAAGGGATCAGCTGCGTTGAAATCAGCAGCCGTCCTAAGCATCTCTACAGTATTTATCGTAAGATGCAGCGTCAGCAGAAAGATTTTCACCAGATTTACGATATTGCGGCTGTGCGCATTATCGTCACTACAAAGGTGGAATGCTACAAGGCGCTAGCCGTTGTCCATGACAGCTTCAAGCCGATTCCAGGGCGCTTCAAAGACTATATTGGCCTACCCAAAGCCAACCGCTACCAGTCATTACATACGGCTGTCATTGGGGCCCAAGGTCGACCCTTTGAAGTTCAAATTCGTACGAAGGAGATGCACCGGGTTGCTGAGTACGGTATTGCCGCGCATTGGAAATACAAAGAGACCGGCAATAGCAATACCAAGGTTAACGCTGAAGATGAGAAATTTACCTGGCTGCGTCAGCTGCTGGACTGGCAGAGCGAACTCAAAGATGCCCAAGAATACTTGAGTGATGTTAAGGACAATCTCTTTGATGAAGAAGTCTATGTGTTTAGCCCTAGGGGGGACGTGTTTGCCCTCAGTCGCGGGGCAACGCCTGTAGATTTTGCCTATCGGATCCACACTGAGGTGGGCAATCACTGCTGTGGAGCCAAAGTAAACGAGCGGATCGTCACTCTTGATACGCAGCTAGAGAATGGGGATATTGTCGAGATCTTAACGAACAAGAACAGTCGGCCCAGTCTGGACTGGCTGAACTTTATTGTATCCGCCGGTGCTCGTAGCCGTATTCGTCATTGGTACAAGCAGTCTCATCATGATGAGAATATGACCCGAGGCCATGCCATGTTGGAAAAGGTCATGGGTCGCAAAGGCTTGGATTCATTACTCAAATCTGCACCAGCTCAAGAGGCTGCTCAGCGGAGTAATTATCCCTGTGTTGAAGATATGCTGGCCGCTTTGGGATACGGTGAAATCACACTGAACTCGGTAGTCAATCGTCTTCAAGACGCAATTAAAGAACTGCAGCCGGTTGCAGAGGTCACTGACAGCGCACTGGCTGAAAAAATTAATGAGGGGGCCGTCGTTCGCACCCGCTGGGGAGGAGAAGCTGGCAGCGATGAGTCTGGTAGTAACATTATGGGCGTAGAGGGGCTATTGCACCATATTGCAGGTTGCTGCAACCCGCTGCCAGGAGAATCTATTATTGGTGCGGTATCCATGGGAGCACGGGGCATCGCGATTCATCGTCAGGGCTGTCCTAATGTAGCCTCTGTTCCTAGCGATCGGCTGATTCCTGTCCGTTGGAATGCACCGGAAGCATTGCCTGGACGAGCGCCCACCTACCCGGTCACGCTCAAGCTTGAGGTGATCGACCGAGTCGGTGTCCTAAAGGATATTTTGAGCCATCTGTCAGATTTGAAAATCAATGTCCATCGGGCAACGGTGACGACGTTTCCTGATCAGATTGCTGAAATTGATTTGGGGATTGATGTCAAGGATCATGCCCATTTTGAGCGGACAGTCACGAAGTTACGCAAGATGACCGATTTGCTCAAGCTTAGACGTATTAGCCAGATGGATTAGGGGCTGTCATCAGCTGAGGTTGAGTCTCTAGGGCCAAAATAGCTGAACCGATAAAGACAAGCGTCCGGCAGCCGGGGTTAATTAGACTGATGCAAAATTAGGCGGTTACCGGCAGGGTCGTAGGCATAGATTTCCTGACCGTGGCTGGCCTGAATGATATCGCTTGATATGGGGCAACCCAATGATTTAAGGGATGCGATCGCATCCCTTAAATCATTAACCTCTAAACACAGGCTCATACTGGCAGCCGCCCCTAAAAATTCTGAGGCATGGTCAGCGCTAGGTTTAAACAGCGCTAGCTTGAGACCGGGCAGCGTAAATTCTGCATAGCGCTCAGGAATATGGAGCTGTGGCGAGCAGTCTAGAAGCCCCTGGTAGAAGGCTACAAGCGCCGACAAATCTTCACTGGCTAGAGTGACATAAGCAGTCTGAACCGTAAACGCGTTGCCTTTGTCCATTAATTAGACTCATCCATAGATTTACTGTTCAAAACAATGCGCAGAGTTTAGGAGGCGACAAGACAACCCCTATTTACCAATACAAAATCGGCTAAAGATTTCATCTAGCATTGACTCAGTCATTTCTTCGCCAGTAACCTCGCCCAAAGCTCGAATCGCATCTCTTAGGTCAATGGTCCAAAAATCCAGAGGTAGTGCGGCCTCAATAGTGGCCTGTACCTGTTTTAGAGACCTGTGGGCACGGGTCAGAGTAGCCGCCTGCCGCTGGTTAATGGCTAAATCTGTATTGGCTGCTTGTAGGTGTCCTGCTTGAACGGCGCTCAGAATAGCATTTTCTAAGGTGTCAATGCCTTCTCCTTGAGCGGCGGCGGTGTGAACAATCGGGCCATGGATTGCTGGTAGCTTGGCAACTGTACCCAAATCCATCTTATTGATGACGACGATGTGAGGCTTGTGCTGAATCTCTGTGTAGAGAGCAGCTTCAGTTTGCGTCCAGCCAACGGTGCTATCAACCGTCAGTAACACCAAATCAGCATCCTGGGCCGCTGTTTGAGAACGCTTAATGCCGAGCTGTTCAACCTGATCCGCCGCGTCGCGAATGCCTGCAGTATCGAGTACCTGAATCGGTATTCCTCCCACCACGAGCTGGGACTCCACCACATCGCGGGTGGTTCCAGGCAGGGCAGTGACAATGGCGCGATCGCAACGACTCCAGGCATTTAGCAGGCTGGACTTACCGACATTGGGTTGACCAATAATGGCAACCTTAAGACCAGCGCGCAGCAGCTCTCCCTGGTGGGCCGTTGCCAAGACTTGACCAATCTCAGCCAGGATCGACGCCAGCTGCTGACCCACATCCGTTTCATCCAGCGGTGGCAAATCATCGGCAAAGTCAATCCGCGCCTCCACCTCTGCGAGGACGTCTAAACAGCGGCTGCGGCAGTGACGAATCACATCAGTGAGCCTGCCGCGAATCCCAGCTAGAGCTGCTTGAGCAGCCTGGGGCGATTGGGCTCCTACCAAATCAGCAATCCCTTCCGCCTGGGTTAGGTCTAAGCGCCCATTGAGGAAGGCGCGCAGGGTAAATTCACCGGGTTCCGCCAGCCGCGCTCCCTGGGCAATACATAGCTGCAGTACCTGCTGGACCGCCATAATGCCACCGTGGCAGTGAAACTCCACCACGTCTTCGCGAGTATAAGAACGAGGAGACTGCATCAACAGCAGCAGCGCTTCATCTACGGTTTGCTGATTGTCGGGATGGATAACGTAGCCATAGAGAATCCGATGACTTTCCCACTGCCCAGTCGTTTGAAACAGCTGCTGGGCAATCGCGACAGCCGTCGCTCCTGAGAGCCGCACAATACCGACACTGCCCTGCTGCGGCACGATAGCCGTTGCGATCGCAGCAATCGTTTCCCCTTGAACAATGGTGGTTTTTGATTTTACCAAGCGTTCTCCCTCAGTTTTGAGCGCCCTCATAGATAGCTGCAGGGCGACTATGCCGACCTAATAGCAGGAACATTGGGAATCCTCAAAGGTGTCCCTGTTGTCATAATTAATACTAGTAGCCTATTTGTAGACTGTCGGGCAGCGGCCTGTTTTGTCATCTCTTAGCTTAAGGAATTCAACCGTGGCGGCTCCAAATACTGACTCTGACGATATCCAACCTAAGTCCCGCCTACGATTATCGCGACGCTCCAAACGCTCTCGGTTTAAGCGTCTAGTCAGGTATCTCTATATTCGCTTTATACGCTTACGCAGTCATCCCCGAGCAATCGCCCGCGGGGCAGCCGCAGGTGTCTTCGCAGGCAGCTATCCCCTATTTGGGCTCCAGACTATTCTTGGAGTTGCGATCGCAGCAGCTATTGGTGGCAACAAGATCGTCGCCGCTGCAGGTACTTGGATCAGCAACCCGTTTACCTACGTTCCTATATACGCGTTTAACTATCAAATAGGACGCTGGATTTTAGGTCAATCCACAGTTACTAATCTGACCGACCGTTCACCCCAGGAATGGATGAATCTTGGGATGGATATTACAGTTGCTTTAATGACAGGTAGCACCCTAGTCGGAATTATTCTAGCGGCTGTCAGCTATTACGGCGCTCTACGCCTGGCATACAAGCTCAAATCCAACCGTAGTAACCGTTAAGAGCACGGCGTCCAGATCGGCAAAAACCCGGTAAAATGCAGAAAATCACTCGAACTCTTAGCTCCTAATTTTAGGAAACTACGCAGCATCAGCCTGCGTACGCTAGAGTGTACATGCATTTACCCGTAAAAGTAACTAAAAGTAATCCCAGGTTTAAGGTTACTTTTGACAACACTAGGCAATATAGATTACGGTTCGTTTATTAGTACTGGCTAATAATACATAGCAGGGGATTCTCGTAGGCCAAAAATTTCACATAGCTAGCTGGTCAATTCTGGCAGCTGTTCCAGAATTTCGTTCTTTCACAGTGACATGTTTCTCAACACCGCCTGCCACACTATCCGATACCGTATTAGCTGCCAACAGAGTTCTAGAAAAGCGACTCGTGTCACCCTCCGCGAAAGCGCCCCCCGTAATCAAGATCGACTAAAACCCTATCTATATGCAGCTAACTATACAGTTAGAAGCATCGACGAAGCCTATCAGCTACTGCGGGAATACCTTTATACCAACGGTGTCACAGCTGTTGATGACTTAGACTTTCCCAATCGAGGGAAAATCGAAGTCGTTCCTGGGGCCGCCTGGTCGGGCTTTCAAGCCAGCATTAAGGCTGAAAGCGATATTACAGACAAAGATGCCAGCAGCTATCTTGCTAGCTAGTTGCAGTCTTAGAACTGGTCGTCATCATAGCCGCCTGCCATAGGAGCCGCGTTGTCACGTTTAGACCCTAAAAGGTCGAGGCGTTCTACTCGGATAACCGGACTCGATCGCTGGGCTCCTGTGGAGCGATCTTGCCAGCTATCAAGCTTTAAGGAGCCGACTATGCCGACCAAACTTCCTTTTCGCACATAGTTTGCGGCAACTTCGGCATTACGCCCCCAAAGCTCCAGGTTAAACCAGTCAGGCTGGTCGCTGTTGCGGGTACGTCGGTTAACAGCAATCGTAAATTTGCATAGCACGTTGCCTGACTCAAAGTAGCGAACTTCAGGATCGCGTCCTGCTCGGCCCACCAGGTTAACCACATTTAGACTCATCGCTTTTTTATCTGTATCTGTGTTAACTACTTTATATGCGAGACACAGGTAGCCGTCTAGAATTACCCTTAATACCCGTTAATGATGTCCGTGTTTACAAGCATGTCGCTCAATTGTCTAACATAGTTAGCATTTCAGACCACGTAAGCTTGCAGTATCTTGGATAACGCAGGTTGAGGAAAATAAGTCTGAACCGAACGTTCTCATGGCTTGTTTTCACCAGATAGCTTTAGTCTGTTGATAAAGGAGCTCATCAGCCAGGAGGACCCTATTTACTAAACGTCCAGACTCTAGTCGGTACAGTTGCTTGTCGGGCCTTAGACAGATATAAACTAGACGTTTAGATACAAAACGTAATAGAATCCACACCGGCCTATCAATCGTTAATTTGTCTTTTCATAGCTCGTTTGGGGGCACATCATCACAGTGAGTTTACTCGATCGCTTTTCATTCTCCCGTGACATGGGCATAGATCTGGGTACAGCAAATACCTTGGTGTATGTTTCGGGTAAAGGCGTTGTTCTACAAGAGCCTTCTGTAGTAGCTAGGGACAAGGATGGTAAGCCCTTGGCGGTAGGTGAAGAAGCGAAACGGATGCTAGGTCGTACTCCTGGCAACATCACCGCTTTACGTCCTTTGCGAGACGGTGTAATTGCCGACTTTGACACGGCTGAGCTGATGCTCAAGCACTTCATCAAGCGGGTACACGAAGGTCGGGCTTTAGGAATGCCTCGCATCGTAATTGGTATTCCCAGCGGTGTCACGGGTGTAGAGCGTCGAGCAGTGATGGACGCCGCTCTACAGGCTGGGGCGCGCATGGTTTATCTCATTGATGAACCGGTGGCAGCAGCGATCGGAGCTGGTTTGCCGGTAGCTGAGCCAACGGGCAACATGATTATTGATATCGGCGGCGGAACGACTGAAGTTGCTGTCTTAAGTTTGCAGGGAACTGTCTTAAGTGAATCTGTCCGAGTGGCGGGAGATGAGCTGAGTGATTCCATTTCCCAGTACATGAAAAAAGTACATAACCTCGTTATTGGTGAACGTACGGCTGAGGAAATCAAGATTAATATCGGTTCGGCATATCCCAGTCCCAACGACAGTGAAATCGTTCTGGATGTGCGTGGATTACACTTGCTGTCCGGGTTGCCCCGTACAGTTACCGTAAAAAGTGCTGAAATCCGAGAAAGTATGGCAGAACCCTTGTCAGTCATTGTTGAAGCTGTGAAGCGTACATTAGAGCGCACACCGCCAGAATTAGCGGCTGACATCATCGATAGGGGTATTATGCTGGCAGGCGGTGGAGCTTTACTAAAGGGCTTAGATACGCTGATTAGCCACGAGACTGGTATCGTAGTTCATGTTGCGGCTGACCCGCTAAGCTGCGTTGTGTTGGGCACTGGACGGGTACTAGAGAACTTTAGTCAGATGGAGCGTGTATTTAGCGCCCGTTCTCGCGACCTGTAGTAGTTCTTTGGATGATTGACGATAGATAATTCTGCAAATTAACCTATGTTTGCACTGAGACGCTGGTGGGATAGATACGCAACAAGGGCAGGTGTGGCAACGCTTGTCATTGCTCTAGCCTGGGCCATGCGTCAGAGTCAGGGAGCTGTGATCTATGAAATGTATCAGGTATTGACCTCACCGCTTCAGCCCGGACTTACCCAAGCGGAACGCCTAGAAAATGCATACATCCTTGAACTTCAGCAGCGAGTTATCGAACTCGAAAACCAAAATCAAGGTCTCCGAGAAAATATCGACTATGCTGAGAGTCAGGGAAAGGTTGCGATCGCAGCCGTAATAGGCCGCAGTGCCGACAATTGGTGGCAGCAGATTACCGTTAACAAGGGAAGTTCTGACGGTATTACCAAGGGAGATATGGCAACTGGCCCTGGTGGTCTAGTCGGTCGAGTAATCGGCGTATCTCCTAGCACTAGCCAAATTTTGTTAACAACCGACCCTACCAGTCAAATGGGGGTAAAAGTAAGCCGCAGTCGTGCTCTAGGTGTTGTCCGTGGCAACGTTGACGGCAGGGTGATTATGCAGTTTTTTGAAACAACACCTGATGTCAAACCAGGCGATGTCATTGTTACCTCCGCCTACAGCCGCCTGTTTCCCCAAGGTGTACCCGTTGGACGCATCGAGAGCATGGACTTGAAGAAAAGCCCAGCCCCTGAGGCCGTGATTCAGCTATCTTCCCCCCTAAACATTCTAGAATGGGTCACCATTCACCCCTTTGAAGCAAAAACTGACGTCAACGCGCCCCCCGCAGAAATAGTCAACGATCAGCCAGGTTCATAGCGTGCCCCCAACACCCATGACTGTGTCTAAAGGAAAGTCGCCGCTTTCCGATTTTCAAAAAGCGTGTCTCAACATCGCTATCATCGTGGGCTCCTGCTTGGTCTGTCTGCTGTTATCCCCAATGCGGTTTCCAGGCATTGAACTGCTAGGCGTATCGCCTAACTGGCTGCTGATATGGGTAGTTATTTGGAGTATCCACCATCCCATTATTGATGGGGCCATTGCTGGGATCGTACTAGGACTGCTGCAAGACGGGCTTACAGGACCTTTTCCCACCCATGCTCTCAGCCTGATGGTAGTCGGGATGCTAACAGCAAGACTGCAGCGTCAGCGTATCATCCAAGAAAATGTCGTCCTAGTGGCGTTTATCGTTTTTGGGATGGCTGTTGTTGCAGCCACGGTCACGGCCTTTCAAATGAGCTTTCGCCATTTACTATGGCCAAATTCGCCCTATCTAAACCTTTGGCAAATCTGGCGAACTCACCAGCGGGTCGCTCTAAGCTCGGCCATTCTCAGCAGTTTATGGACACCCGCTCTATACTATCCGCTCCATCGCTGGTGGAAGGGATATCTCAAGACTAAAAACTAGGTGCTAAAGCAAGATAATCAACAGACTGAAAGCGGCTGATATCCTGATGGCAGTTAAGCAGCGAGGGCTCTATGCCGCCTGCAAAAACTGATTCATTCGCCGGCCTTGAACAGCTTGAAGCAATGTGGAATCAATTGACGTTGGCTGATAACGTTTGAGATAGTCATGACTGCGAATCCCATTGGTCAAGGCAACTGTAGCCAGCCCAGCTTGCTTACCTGCAATGATATCTGCCTCAGTATCGCCAATCATACAGCTGGGATACGTTTGATGTCCTTGCTCCTTCTGAGTATCAATAGCGTGCTTTAGCAAAGCAACTTTCTGCTCTGCCCGGTTTAGATGGGCGGCATTAATGTCTGATGCGCCAAAAATTTCATCCACATATTGACTGAGGTCATGGGACTGCAAGAAAGCCTGCACCTGTCGCGGATGTCGTAACGTTACCAGCACAAAACGAAGTCCCATTCCCTTCAGCTGCTTGATAGCGACTTCAGCACCAGGCTGTAACGTGTCCCATTCCAGCAAGTGAGGATGATTCACCATCCGCTGAACCTGCAGCAGCAGCGTATCTATCAAATTTATCGGGACCCCTGAGCGGATCGCAATATCTGCATCGGCAACTCGATTACGCTTCATCCACCAAAACTGATTTTTCGAAAGGACTTGGAACTGAAGCATCTCACCACAGTGCTTTTGATGGCTATCCTGTAGCGTTGCTAGTCCTAATCGATAGGTCCTGTAGTAACGTTCTGAGACATCTACAATAGGACCGTCAAAATCACAAAACATCACTTGCCGGGTGGACATTTGCAATGAGGTCATCTGATGAATATTGCGCAGCATAAAGGGAGTTGGGATAGTCTTACTCCGGCATCGTCTCTATTGAAGGATGGCTAGCCCGCTTAATGTTTCTTTACTTTATCAAGAGAAACCGGACCCTACACGATCCTATTTAAATAAAATGAAGTGTCACAGTAGCTCAACTCCTTATGGAGCTACTTTAGTGACTAGAGAATAACGAAAACCGAAATAGTCCCCCTGGTGTGAGCTGAAAGGAGATAAGAACCACCTATGGTCTAGATTAGACCCGCTCGATCGTTATCAAAACCAGCTGAGATTCATTATAAAAGTCACAACGCTAGTCTACCCAGGGTTTTTGTCTAAGACCAAGGTCACGGGCCCATCGTTAGTTATTGAGACCTGCATATGACTACCAAATTTACCTGTCTCGACCTGTAGCCCGCTCTGACATAGTTTCTCAACAAACTGGTCATAAAGCTTTATGGCTCTTGCCGGAGATGCAGCCTGGTCATAGGAAGGTCGCCTACCTTTTCGACAGTCACCATAAAGGGTGAATTGGCTAATTACAAGCAAAGCTCCTTTGATATCTTGAACCGATAGGTCAAACCTATCTGAGGTAGCCGTTGGAAAAAGTCTGAGAGTCAAACATTTTTTGGCCATCCAGTCGAGCTCCACTTCCGTGTCAGTAGCAGCGATCCCCACCAGCAGATTCAGACCACGACCGATGCTGCCCACCACCTCCCCATCAACGGTTACGTGGGAGGCGCTTACTCGTTGAATAACGACACGCACTAGCCGCCAAAACCTCTACCACGGCTTTTTGTCTCGAGACAAAAGCATTTTTCGATTTCATCGGTGAGGGCATCATGGTCAAGATGTTGACCAATCAGTACTAGCTGCGTTTTGCGAGGCCGACCGTTCCACTCTTCATCTTCTAGAGAAAAACGCTTGCCGCTGAGATGAAAAATATGTCGTTTTTCACTTTCGTCAAACCAGAGAATACCCTTTGCCCTAAAGACATTGTCTGGCAGCTTATTGTCTAAAAACTGCTGAAATTTTCGAATGGCTAGGGGTTTATCTTCTGCGATTGAAACAGAGGTAAAGCCATCAACATCTAAGTGAGAATGGCTATGGTCGTGATCATGCTCAATATGATCATGGTCATGATCGCAGTTGGAATGATCGTGCTCGCTATGGTCATGTTCGCCGTGGCCACCATGACTATCGTGCTCACCATGGGCGTGGTCGTGATGCCCATGGTCGTGATGCCCGTGGTGCTCTTCCTCAGTAGAGTCAAAATATTTGTCAGATTCAAATAACCCTACGCTCAAAATCAGGGGTAAAGCTACTTTTGATTGGGTGGTGCGCAAAATTCGAGCACCTTCTTTGATATCTCGTACTTTTAGCTCTAGCCGATCCACATCCGCTTCATCGACTAGGTCCGTCTTATTCAGCAGAATAATATCGCCGTACGCAATCTGATTGTGGGCGGCTTGACTATTAAAAAGGTCAACACTGTAGTTTTCTGAATCTACTAGCGTCACGATAGAGTCTAGCCGGGTTAAATCTCGTAGCTCAGTACCTAGGAATGTGAGAGCCACCGGCAATGGGTCAGCTAATCCAGTCGTTTCCACAACGAGGTAGTCAATTTTGTCCTTACGCTCTAGAACCTTGTAAACCGCTTCCAGCAGATCGTTATTGATGGTACAGCAGATACAGCCATTGCTAAGCTCCACCATAGTGTCGTCACCGGTGGTTACGAGCAGATCATTATCAATACCGATTTCACCAAACTCATTGACGAGAACAGCAGTTTTAAGCCCGTCCTGATTAGTCAAGATGTGGTTGAGCAAGGTGGTTTTACCACTACCCAAAAAGCCAGTAATGATGGTGACAGGCAGTCCATGCTTGGAGTCATCCATCCGTTTGGGTGGGGCTGATATGGCAGCAGTCATAGAAGTTAGTGGGCAGGTCAACGTCAACCCTTATTATCCCGTATTTATCAGAAATTGAGGATGGCGGTTCACCGAAGTAAAAATTTGGTGAACGCTGACTTAGAAGATGGGCTAATTCGTAGCTGAGGGACAGTTTCTTACCACGCCCCAGCAGTGTCAAGATTTCGCTCGGGCAAAGCGCTTAGCCACGATTTTTAACGGTCATCACTTCGACAATGGTCAGGGCGCGTTCGCTGGGAATTTCTAGAATTCGATGAAGGTCGTCTAAGAAGGCTTGTTCTTGAGGGGTGACGTTGCCATCGGCTAGGACTAAATCGGTAGCTAGTGCAAAGGCCGTGGGTTTGAGTTCAGCCGGCAGAACTGTATTAGCGACTTCTACTAATCGACTGGGACCGTGCTGCTGTAGCTGCTGTAAAAGCCCGTCCTTCATTCGGTCTACCATCTCAATGGAGTAACTCTTAAAGAGTCGCATGCGGCTTAGCAACATATCCATTTCGCGACTTTCCTGGTCGGAGAGGTAGCCATCTGCTGCGATCGCAACCAAGCAGACCGCCGCCAATGCTTCTGCTGGACTTAGGGACAGCGACTCTGGCGACTGGTCAAAAACCTTGTCAAATAGCCCCATAACACCCTTGAAAATTTAAGACTTAAATCTGGATAATCAGACCAAATCTATTGTGAAGCATGATGGAAATAAAAAGGAGAAGCCAAACTGACTTCTCCTTAACCTAGCCACAAATCTAGGAAACACAAGCGAAATGTAAACCGCCCCTTAGGCTATCTGACGCATTTCATCTTCTAGCTGCTGAAGCAGATTAAGATTGCCCTGCTCACGAGCGACAGCAATCCGATGCTCTAAAGAGCGCTGAATACTCTCACTGTGATTGCGAGCAGATTCACGCAGCAGCTGACGTCGCTCATCCATCAACGGCGTGAGCTCAGCTAACTTACGCTGAAACGCAGAAAATACAGACTTGGCTGCCGTTTGATTAACGGCCTGACGCTGGCCATGGCGGTCCACCTGATAGGCTGCACCGCGATAGATCAGTTCTGGTTGAGTTTGAGGAAAGGGAACATGGCGTACATACGTATAGCGATGACTGCGGCCACGATAATTACAAAGAATGTCGCTTTCAGAAACCTCCAACATGGGCGGATTGTGGTCGTATTCGACACCACGGTAAGTAAGTTTCATAAGTGTGTTTTCTCCTGCAATAAGCACTGATGATTAGTGCGTTCCTTGGGGCAAACCGCTACAGCTCGTGAAATAATGGCCATACAGGTCAAACCCTACTTCCGTCTCATCGTCAACAAAGGACGATTTTTTCAGAGATGAACGAGGATGTTTCTGTATCTATTTTTACCGTTTTTCGATTAAGTTAGCAACTTCTGATATTTCTCATCAGAAAACCTGAACAGCTGGCTCATCAACGCCTGCAGAGTTTTCTAAGTAAATACAGATAAAAATTCGTGTTAAAACTTCATGACTTTCAGACAGCTGTCAGCGGATGAGTCATCGCATTCAACGTAGCGCTAACGGCGGCTCAATGAGGTCAAAACGCTCACTATATCAGGGAAATCTTTCAAACACTGTTCCTTGTTGATGGTCTATGCTGGAGACATAGACGTTAGCAAAAATTAATATTTGCTGTTCTCAGTACAACTATGAAATGCATCATCAATCGTCGAGCTCAGTTCTCGGCCAGCCATCGTTACTGGCTGCCTGAGCTGAGTGACGCTGAAAATCAGCACAAGTTTGGCCTTTGTACCCGCTCACCTGGGCATGGACATAACTATGAGCTGTATGTGTCTATGGAAGGTGAGCTAGACGCATACGGCATGGTGTTGAACCTATCCGATGTCAAAAAAGTCATCAAGCGCGAAGTCACCAGCCAGCTGGACTTCTCTTATCTCAATGATGTCTGGCCTGAGTTTCAAATCAATTTCCCCGACGCCGGGCTGACTACAACCGAAAATATTGCCCGTGTTATCTGGCAAAGGCTTTCACCTCACTTACCGATTACTAACATTCAGCTACTTGAGACGCCCACTCTTTGGGCCGACTACAAAGGAAATGCCATGGAAGCTTATCTATCAATCTCCACCCACTTTAGCGCAGCCCATCGTTTAGCATTGCCGACGCTGACCCTTGAGCAAAATAGTGAAATCTACGGTCTCTGCGCCCGTGTAAACGGCCATGGTCATAACTACCACCTAGAAGTCACGATTAAAGGCGAGATGGATGCGCGAACGGGAATGATTGCCGACCTGGTGGAGTTTCAGAATGCAGTTGATACCCACGTGGTCAAACCCTTTGACCATACGTTTTTAAACAAAGATATTCCCTACTTCGCTGAAGTCGTTCCAACTGCTGAAAACATTGCGGTTCACATTCGTGAACTGCTGCGTGAGCCGATTAAGAAAATTGGTGCTAGCTTGCACAAAGTCAAACTAATTGAGAGTCCTAACAACTCAGCTGAAGTCTACTGTGAGGAAATCGCTGAGGTCGTGTCAGCGGCTCAAGGAAACAACGCTGAGCTAGCCGCCGTTTGAGCTTGCAAATGCAGTAATACACGAGGCGATGCTAATTTATAGACTTCGCCTAGTTGTTTGCGATTTTGGCTCATCAGGTTCAGAACTTAGCGACAGAAGTTCTACTGCTTCATGGGAATCACTACTCGCTTACGTAGAGACTGGGCTCGTCGTTTTGCAGTAGCGTTATCAGGCTCAATCTTTAGAGCCTGGTCATAGCTCTCTAAGGCTTGAATCGTCAGTTGCTTCTTTTCATAGCTGTGTCCCAAATTGTTGAGGGCAGTCACATAGCCTGGGGCAACTTTTAAGGCCGATTTGTACTGACGAATCGCTAGGTCAAATTGCCCCTGAGCAAAATAGGCATAGCCTAAGGCGTTGTAAATTAGCGGAGCATTTTCAGTTTCTTCTTCCTCGGTCAATGCTTTTAGCGCCTGCTGTAGATATAGGGCAGATTGGGAGAATAGTTTTTTATCCAGTAGCAGGCTACCTAGTTCGTAATATTCCTGAGCAGTCCCTTTTTCTTTGGTCAGTTTCTTTTGCAAGCGGCCAAGGGTACTTTCGATGCGGCGAGTCTTAAATACCTGGCGAATAATAAAAAAGGCAGATAGCCCTAGCAAAGCTAGCAAGATACCCAGGTAGGTCAAAAATAGAGTGCTATTTTCCATGAACTCGCTTATCGGTTAGTGCGTATTGAATGTCTGTATTATTCTCCCATGGTAGCTACTGTAACCCCCAGTAGGTTGCTCGATCTTGTAACCAACCTTCGTCATCCCATTGGCGAATGGCACTATTGATAGCCCGTCGTAAATCGCTGTGCTGCGTTCCCTTGGGAATTGCGATCGCAATTGGCTCGACCGAAATCACCTCATCTAAAAGCCGATAGCGTCTATCTTGCTGCTGCCAGCCCGTTAGCAAAGAGACATCCCCAGCAAAGGCGTCTACCCGGTCTAATGTATCGAGAGCAGCTTCATAGGAAGACACCGTGACTATGGTGGCATCAGGCAGCTGATAGCCCACATGAGCCAGGGTACTAGAATCCTCTAGAACAGCGATGCTGGTTAGATCTTTGAGGGTCTCTATCTGAGGCGAAATGGTGATAAACCCGGTACCGTCTAGGTAGTAGGGTTCGCTAAAGCTGGCAATACGCTGGCGTTGAGAGGTAACAGTGATGGATGCGATCGCAATATCCACCGTTCCCTCGGCCACCGCATTCACCCGGTCAATATTGTTAACTGGATAAAACTCTACAGCAGAGGCATCTCCCAATAGATCAAGCGCCAACCGACGCGCAATATCAATTTCAAACCCCTGCAGGCTACCCATAGTATCGCGATAGCTCAGGGGATACCAGCTATCCTTAACTGCCACAATCAGCCGACCACGGGACTCAATCTCGCTCAGTTCTGCAGATACAGCAATTGGGGGCACAGTAGCCTGTACCCCCAACCATAAACCGATGCCCAAACAGTATCGCCACATGAGGCGATATTAGCCTTTCTTACCCGCTAGCTCAACCACTTTGGTAAAGGTACCTGGATCCAACACGGCCATCTGAGCCAGCATTTTACGATTAATCTCAATATTTGCTGTCTTTAGGTCGCCAATCAAACGGCTGTAGGTAGTGCCGTTGAGACGAGCAGCTGCGTTGATCCGAGTAATCCACAGCCGACGAAAATCGCGCTTCTTGTTACGACGGTCGCGATAGGCATATCGCAGGGCTTTCATGACCTGCTGATTGGCTGTCCGGAAGAGTTTTGAATGGGAACCCCGATACCCCTTCGCAAGCTTGAGGATTTTCTTGCGGCGCTTGCGAGCTACATTGCCGCGTTTTACACGTGCCATACTAGGTCGTTAATTTTTGGAAAAACAGTTTGAGATAAATACGTGGACGATGCACCTTACAAGTAAGGCATCATTCCTTCAATGTTGGGGACGTCGGCATCAACAACAACGGCTTTCTGGGACAAACGATTCTTGCGACCAGAGGATTTATGTTGTAGCAGATGGTTCTTAAACGCCCTGCGACGCATAATTTTTCCGCTTCCACTACGGCGAAAACGCTTGGCAGCCGCCCGACGAGTTTTAAGCTTGGGCATGGTTTTGTGTTTTTACAGTTTTACACGGTCTATAAGCTTACTACGACTACTAGGCTTGCTTCAATAGTAGAATCCAGATTCAGTGAAAAATAATCACACCTCCCGTATCAAAAATCGCAAAAATCCAATTAAAGTTAGACGCAAACACAGGAACATAACTATGCGTCTAGTAATTTTGGGAGGCCCAGGTTCGGGCAAAGGAACTCAAGCCAAAAAGCTCAGCGAACATTTTGGTATCCCATGGGTTTCTACAGGAGATGTGCTCAGAGCTGAAATCGAAGCAGATTCAGATTTAGGACAGCAGGTTTCAGAAACCCTTGCCCAAGGAGAGCTAGTCCCTGACAGTCTGATGATTGACTTTATTAAAGATCGGCTGCAGCAGACAGATACAGCCCAAGGTTGGATTTTAGATGGCTATCCTCGTACCGCATTCCAGGCAGAGGAACTTGATTTTTTTCTAGAGACGCTCAACACTCAAGTCAGCCGTGTGATTTGGCTTGAATTACCCGCCCACTGTCTGATTGAGCGTTCTGAATATCGTGGAGCCATTGATGATAATCCCGATGCTCTACGCCGTCGGATTGCAACATCTTTAGAGACCACTATGCCGATGCTGGAGTATTACGAGTATCGCCAGCGGTTAGTGCGCGTTGATGGCAACCAACCCGTTGATGATGTCAAACGAGAGATACTAGCGGCCCTTAGATAAGCCTGTGCTGTTGCCAATCACCTGAGCAGCCTGTGGCTGACTCGCACACCATCAGACGCGGCGAACGCCACAACAGAAGTTGCAATTGATTTTTACTGTTGCTGCCCCCGACACTCTGGCACAATAACCCTGATCGATTCTGTCTGTGAAAAACCTATGACTCTCCATCCCCACCTTCAAGCGGCCTTTGCTCAAGGTCATGCTCTCAAAATCATCAGCGGTCTTGCTAACTTTGATGCAGCCAATGTTCTAGCTGTGGCCAAAGCTGCTCAACAAGGAGGCGCTACCTGTGTTGATATTGCAGCAGACGCTGAGCTGGTACGGCAGGTAAGTCAGCACATCAACCTACCTATCTGTGTTTCAGCCATTGATCCCGAGGCGTTTTTGGCTCCCGTAGCCGCCGGAGCAACGATGATTGAGATCGGCAACTTTGATACCTTCTATGCCCAGGGACTGACGTTTGATGCAAAGGACGTACGGTCGTTAACCCAGCGTACCCGTGAGCTATTGCCCCACATAACGCTGTCTGTGACAGTGCCCCACACGTTAGCCCTCGATGAGCAAGTGCAGCTAGCCGAAGAGCTGGTAACGCTGGGAGCCGATATTATTCAAACGGAAGGGGGAACCAGCAGTCAGCCCGTTCACCCTGGCAGCCTTGGGCTAATCGAGAAAGCGACACCGACGTTAGCCGCCGCCCATGCGATTTCTCGAGCGGTACAGCTTCCCGTGCTGTGTGCATCCGGCATTTCAGATGTGACAGCTCCCATGGCGATCGCAGCAGGAGCTGCCGGTGTGGGTGTAGGGTCTGCTGTCAACAAGCTCAGTAATGAGATTGCTATGGTAGCTGCCGTTCGTCGCCTTCATGAAGCGCTGCATACGGTCACCCGCGCTGCACAAAAGGTGTAGGTGTTCAAAAGCTGAGGGCTAGAACGATTTTGCTCAAATCGTTCTAGCCCCAGTGCCAAGAATGCTAGCTAAAGAGAGGTAGCTATGGGCAAACCGCATATTCGACCGATTGCGCTAGGTCTAATCACACACCAGGAACATGTCTTTGTCAGTGAGGGCTATGACCCAGTCAAAGACGAAAGGTTCTATCGTTTTCTCGGCGGGGGTATCGACTTTGGCGAAACGAGTATCAATGCGCTGCAACGGGAATTTCAAGAGGAAATTCAGGCAACACTGATCAATATTGAATATCTAACCTGTTTAGACAACATTTTCACCTGCGATGGCAAACCAGGCCACGAACTAGTGCAGCTGTTTCGTTGTGATTTTGCTGACTCAGATTTCTATCGGCTGAGGCATGTCTACACTCTGATCGAAGGTAACGATACGAAGACTGCCATTTGGATCCCCATGGGACAGGTGCGCTCAGGGACGTTAAACTTAGTTCCTCACAGCTGTCGTGCTTATCTCTAGTGTCTGCCAAAGATGGCACCACATCTTACATCGCCCGGCGTAGCATGGTTATAATTGACCGATTGCCCTGGGCTCTTGCCAAATTCAAAACACTAACGCCGCGATCGCTAATCTGTGGATCCGCGTTATAGTCTAGCAGCAGTCTGACCAGCTCGGTGTTACCCACTTCCACCGCTCGATAGAGAGGCTTGGCTCGGTTAGGGTGAGCGTTACTCTCTAGTAGCAAACGAGCAATGGTGACATTGCCGGTTTCAACTGCTTTATACAGCGGTGTAATACCAGAGACCTGCGCATTAGCATTGGCACCTCCCTGGAGCAAAAGTCTAACAATCTCGACGTTTCCCATTTCGGTGGCGCGATAGAGCAGGGGCACCCCATAGCTGGTACGACGATCTGGCGATGCTCCAGCGTTGACCAAAAGACGGACTAGTTCAACATTGCCCATGTCAACCGCTCTACCTAGGGCGGTCTGTCCGCCTGCGCTGACAACGTCGACATCAGCCCCGTATGTCACCAGCAGCTGTACCATGGACCGGTTGCCCTGTTCGGTTGCGATCGCAACAGGGTAACCGACATATCGATTGCCCGCATCTACACTAGCGCCTCGATCTATCAAAGATTCTACCCGTTGAATATCACCTCCTTTGACAGCTTCAATCAGCTGCTGATCTAGAGATGGCAGCCCAGCCTGCAATGAGTCTGCTTGAGAAACTGACTCAGAGAAGACAAATGCCACGTGCTCTGCCTGCATTTGTATAAGGTCAGGGCTAAGTACACCAGCAGCCAGAAGCGCAACAGCCAGTCGAATGATGGATGTGCTTTTCACCATGGGTTCTAAACGGCAAGATACTAACAGTTCACGAATATCTTGTCCATGAATATTCCCGCAAAGTTTCCCATATAAATAAAAGACGACTAGCCTTCATCACCTCCTAATGCAGATGAGGTACCTAACCCTAGCAGGACTAAGCGCCTATAAAGACAACATCAACTAATGACATTGCCGCATAGCCATTTATCCATCACTTATTGGGTATCGCCCTCAGAACGGTGTCTCTAACGAAACATGCTGCTGACGGAGCTTTCCTCATGGATGCGCCAAATGGTTTCTCCAATCAAATTTGCAACTGTTAGGGTGCTTAGCTGTGCAAACTGGCGATCTGCGGGCACAGGAATGGTGTTGGTAACAATGACCTCTTCAAACACACCGCTAGACAGACGCTCAACCGCAGGCGGAGAGAAGACCGCGTGGGTAGCACAGGCATACACCTGCCGCGCCCCTTGTGCGCGCAACAGTCTGGCGCCCTCAGAAATAGTACCGCCCGTGTCGATCATATCGTCGACTAATACAGCGGTCTTACCGTCAACATCCCCAATCAGATTCATGACTTCGGCCACATTGTGGGCCTGACGGCGTTTATCAATAATTGCCAAAGGAGCATCATTAAGCCGCTTAGCAATAGCCCGGGCCCGGGCAACACCTCCCACATCAGGAGACACAACAACCAGATCGCTGAGATGTTTACTCGCCAAATAATCGACAAGTACAGGGGCTCCATATATATGATCGCAGGGGATATCAAAATACCCCTGAATCTGCGAGGAATGCAGATCCATCGCCAGCACGCGATTAGCACCAGCCTTAGTGATTAGATTGGCGACTAGCTTGGCCGTAATTGACTCGCGACCGGCTGTTTTTCGATCGGCTCGAGCATAGCCGTAATAAGGAATCACCGCTGTAATCTGACGTGCAGACGCTCGCCTACAGGCGTCGATCATGATGAGCAATTCCATCAGATGATCGTTAACGGGGCGACATGTGGGCTGGATTAAATAAACATCGCATCCACGAATAGATTCTTGTATTTGAACATACAGCTCGCCATCGGCAAACTGTTTACGCACCATAGGACCCAATTCAATTCCCAGGTATCGAGCAACCTCTCTGGAAAGCGCTGGATTGGATGAGCCTGCAAATAATTTCAGGCGACTGTTGTCCTCCAAACTTGGCAGAGTGGGTTTAGTAGGCAGTGTTGCAGAGCGGATCACGGCAGGCCCTCAAAGCATACTTAGCGAGTTCATGCAAA
>ERZ1740072.120-NODE-120-length-36177-cov-5.248436_pt1 | contig 36177 bp, 21 predicted proteins | sample MGYA00581733_ERZ1740072 | MGnify/ENA primary metagenome ERZ1740072 (study PRJEB43018, sample SAMN04849741) | marine metagenome | isolation source: floating plastic debris | place: Pacific Ocean | collected 2008-08-30 | study: EMG produced TPA metagenomics assembly...
GGGGTTCAACGGGACTGACAGCTTTGGCTACACGGTGAGCGACGGGCAGGGCGGTACGGCAACAGGCACCGTTGATGTAACCATCGCGCCGGTGGCTGACCCGGTGACGCTCAATTCTGTTGCAGGCGACGACGTTATTAGTTTGGAGGAGCAGGCTGGCCAGATCGTGGTTTCCGGTGTCGCAGAGGTTGACGGCAGTGTCTTAGTGCAATTCGGGCTCATCGAGCAGACCGTGGCTTCGGACGGAAGTGGTTCATTTAGTGCGTTGTTCGACTCAGCTGATATCCCCGATGCAGCCTCCGTCCTCGTCAGCGTTACAGCCACCGATAGTTTTGGAAATTTGGGTGGGAGCGCAACCCGCACCGTCCCGATCGAACAGACTTCAGGAGCGCTCAATATAACGCTAGCCGTTTCGACGATCAACGTGGACAACCCGTTCCGTTCTGGAGAGTTCGATGTTTCAAGTTTACCGTACGAGGCGCTATTCGTCGAAACCTCGCCTGGGACTGGTGTTTTCACTGAGCGTGCTCCGACTAGCACCAGTCCGACAGAGATAACTTATACCGCAGACTCGGGACGTACGTTTACATATGTTGGTGAAGGTCTAGACCTTGCGACCGGCGCAGGCGTGATCACTGGCTTCCAATTTGGTACACCAACTGACCCAGATGCCTATGATGCGACGGGAATTCGTGTCGCGTTTTCGGACCTGTTGGGGCTGGCCGAAGCCTCTCTGCTACCTGATGGTTCAATCGACACCGGGCCATTAGACAGTTTTTTTGCATCATTTGACAAAACGATCAACGGGTCGAGCGGCGATGACACGATCGAAACTAATCTTGATGATCCGTCCAACAACACTTTCATCGGCAACGATGGCGCAGATGAGTTCCTCGGCGGTTTAGGCAACGACACATTTTTTGGTGGTTCTGGGGACGATTTCTTCACAGATGCGGGTGGCTTAAACGCCTTTGACGGTGGTGCCGGTATCGATTTTGTAAGCTACGAGTTTTTTGGGTCGGATGACGGCCAAACGGGCATTGACATCGACCTTACCACTGCCACGGCCTCTGGCAACGGATCACCCTTGGATAGCTTGACCAGCATTGAAGGCATCCGCGGTTCTCTATTCGACGATACGATACAAGGTTTTGATGGTGCAGAGGCAAATATTTTTCAAGGTCTAGACGGTGCGGATGACTTACGTGGGAGCACCGGAATAGCTGACTTTGTCGACTATTCGACTGAGCACCGTTACACAACACGAACCACGGGTGTTGTAGTAAGCCTCGTGGCGGGAGCGACCGCGACAGACCTTTTTGGAAATCAGGACACACTGACGGGGTTCGAGGGTGTCTTCGGGTCCATCTACGGGGACGACCTGACTGCCGCTGATACCGGCAGTCAGTTGGTTGGGCTTGATGGGAATGACGTTCTGCGATCAGGCGCCGGAAACGACACGTTCGTTGGCGGCGAGGGCGCCGATACGATTATTTACTCCGGCGGGAACGACCTTGTGAATGGGTTTTCCAATGTCGACGACAGCCTTCAGTTTGTTGGCGACGCGAGTGTCTTCATTAGCACTGCTCAGGTTATCGACAATACATCTCCCGCGGGTCCGGCGGTTACGTTTGTGTTCGATGGCGGTGCATTTTCACTCTTTGTCGAGGGGCTTGCGTTTCTCGATGCGAACCAAATACTCGCTGACGCGGGCGGGGGCGGAAGCACGGTCGATGTTTTGCCCACAGATACAGACGTTCTAGGGACAGTAGGGGACGATAACTTTACAGTCTTGGCGGGTGGATCAAACCTCAACCGTGTTTTCAACGGTTCGTTGGGCGATGACACCATCACTTTGACCGACAGCTCCTTCACTGTCTTTAATGAAATCCGCTACGGCAGTCTTGGCCTCGGTAGTATCACTGCCGATATCGATCTCCGCTCGGCTGCTGATCTGGGCACGGACAGCGTGATCAGTACAGTCGACAAAGGGTCCGCGGGCCTCGATACGCTGGTTGACGTGTGGGGCACGTCTGACTGGGGCTTTGGAATCGAGGGAACTTCCGGTGACGACGTTGTCAACGTCACCCAGAACACCAGTGGGTTCAGCTTTTTTCTCTTTTCGGGCATCAGCGGTACTGATCAGATCAACTACACAGGCGGTGGGGCCAACGGGATCTTGCGTCTGGAACTCGGCAATGGCACTGGCGTTTTCGCAGACCTGGATGCGAACGATATCCGCGATGGCAGCGGAAATGTAATTTCGCTCGATTTTCAAGGCGATAATTCTGGCACGGTTGTTGAATTCAGAACGGGTGACGGGTTTGACGAACTGCTAGGCTCCAACGCGCAGGAGCGCTTCATTCTGGGGCCAGACGATGGCATCGCGGACGGACGCGGGAACGACCGGGATACCGTGCGTTATGACCGAACCGGAGTCGGAGATTCTGTGACAGGAGAAGGGGTAACGGTCGATCTGCAACCCTCTCTGATTACCGTAACGCAAAACGACGGCAGCACGCGCGACGTGACCGCGGGTAGCGCGACAGGTGTGTGGGATGGACGGGCATTCACGCATGCTTTGATCAGCATCGAAGACGTGAGGGGGTCGGATCTGAACGACACTATCAGTGACGGCGATGGGGATGACCGGCTTTTTGGATTCGGCGGCGACGACGTGCTGATCAGCGGCGAGGGGCGGGACCGCCTTTTTGGTGGGGATGGCAACGATCTAATCGACGCCTCCGCCGGGACCCCTGAAACGCAAGACTTGTTCGCTGGCGATTTCATCAATCCGGGGCTTGGGCGTGACACTATCATTGGCAACGAGGCGCTTTGGCTTGCAGGTGAAGGGATTGATGTCGGCTATGAAAACCTAGACGTACAGGGCTGTCTTTTTTTCGAGATCAACAACGACAACACCGGGACTATCACAAGCGCAGGTGGAGAGATCGACGATAATTTCACTTTTGCCAATTTCTTCACAGGCTCATCGGAGGCCGATGTTTTCAACGGCGCAGATTTCGATCGTTTCGAAGGATTTGTAGGTGCAGGTGGTGCTGATATATTTAACGGCGGCGCAGGCGACGATGACACCGTCGTCTACGAGTTTGAACAGGAGTTTTTTGGCGGCGCAGGGACCGGCATTTTTGCCAACATGGCTGCAGGGACAATCCGCGATACGCAGGGCTTCATAGACGAGATCAACGGGATTGAAGGGGTGCGCGGTTCGGTCTTTGACGACACTCTGAGTGCGGCTGGTTTCGATCCGAACGTGCGGCTGCAAGGCCGCGAGGGCAGTGATCTGATCATCGACGGCAATGGCAACGACTCATTTGTTCTGGGGGAAGGCAACGACACGCTCAGGTACAGTGCCGGGAATGACTATGTAGACGATTTCAGCGTTCTAGAAGACACGCTGGAATTTTCTGGTGGCGTATTGGACAACTTTGGCTCGCTTGGATTCTTCGAATTCAACGACCAAACAGGCACGTTCCTCGAATTCCGCGTGCCAGGAGAGGATGATACCGGACTGGGGCTTGGAAGCGGCATCACAATCGAGGATGCATACGGCATTCTGGCGCCGACCTTCGCGACTTTTTCGGGCATCGCAATAAACGATGATGTCGGGCAGCGCGATGTTTTCGGATCGCCTGGAAACGACGTTATCGCGATCACAGCGCCAGACTTCGAAGATCGGGATGTTTTCACATCTGCCGGAGGCGATGCCTATTTCTTCAATGCGTCCGACGAGTTTTACACAAATTTTGACTATGAGCGTATCGGCTCGATTGGGATCGACGCGATGATCGACCTTCGGCCCGGCCAAACCAGCGTTGTCACGAAAGGAAACGACGACAACGAGTCTGACCTAACTGCCCTGGCCGGGCAAGACCAGATAGTAGACTACGGGTTGGCGACTGAAGGTGGCGGGAGCCAAATCAGTACCACCCGCGGCAACGACAACTTTGAGGTGATTTTCGCCGATGATGACAGGCGCGACTTCTTCTCGATAGACAACCAAGGGGGCACAGACAGGGTCACGGTTACGCAAGTGGGGCACGCGACGCTACAGTTGCAACTGGGGCGGGACGGTGACGTTTTTGCTGACCTGTCGGCGAATGACATCCGGGCGCCTGACCGCTTTGGGCCGGACAACACTCGTTTTTTCGTCGATTTTGGCGGTGCTGATTTGGAAGCGGCTAACCTGCGCTATGATATTCGTACGCGCGGCGGTAACGACCAAGTCTATGGCACGGACAGCATCAATCGTTTCACGCTTGAAGCAGGTAACAACTTCGTAGATGGACGCGGTGGAATCGACACGATCCGATATAATTCCAGTTCTTACACCTCTGGTGTCGTCGTTGACTTGCGGGCGCTCGACCCAAATGACGACTCGATCACGACCGTGGTGTCAGGAACTTATCGCGGTGAGGCTTTCACAGATACAATTGTAAATATTGAAAGCGTGGACGGATCGCGGCAAGACGACGAAATCTATGGCTCGGTTGTAGGGGGCAGGCTGGAAGGACGCGACGGAAACGACCTGATCGTGACCGGCAACGCCGACAACGAAGTAGGCGGTGGCAGCGGCAATGACACCATCGTGCTGGGGCTCGGGCGGAACGATGTGGGCCTTGGGTCTGGTGCTGATACAGTGGAATTTTTTGGTGGGGACCGGGACCGGTTACTCGATTTCAATCCGGATGAAGATTCGCTGACGCTCGGTGGTGACGCGCTAACAAATCAATCACGCATTACCATTAATGAGGATCAAAGCGACGGTTCTCCCTTCACTTTTGTCAACTTCACCGACACTAATTTTTCTTCTGTAGCTGCACTCAGGTTCGACGGGGAGATCGAGAATGCCGTGCGTGCAATCAACGCACTGAGCATTAACGGGATAACAATCGCAGGCAGCAGCGGTGCCAATTCGATTCTCGGCACTCCAGGCGATGATACGATCAGCATGGGCGGCGCACCTCTTGGAGGCGAAGGCGATGTTTTGGAGGCCTCATTGGGTAACGATGAGATCAATATTCAGGGCGTCACAGGTGAGAACTTTTTCGACGCTGACTATCGCACTCTCGGTGGTCTCGATCTTGATGTCTTTGTGGACATGACCAACAACAACACCGCCACCGTCGACAAAGGCATCGGGGGTTTCGACAGCTATACAGGGCTTGAGACAGTAAAAGAGCTAGGGTTCTTGGTTGCCACTGAGGGCGGTAACCACGCTTATAATGTTGTCCAACCAGACGGAGAGTTCACCTGGTTTGGTGTCTCTGAACAAGGAGACGGAGTCTCTGACGTTACTTTCGCCGGCGGAACAGGTTTGTTGCGGTTCGACATAGGAGACAATGACGATTTTGGCGGATTTGGAACTTCTGCGAACTTTAATGGTGGGTTTAACGGTGATCTTGGGATTGATCAGGGTGAGTTAGTCTCGAACGGCGGCGGACGGATCAACCTGACGATTGTGAGCAATCCCAACGACACAACGTATGAAATCCGTACATATGACGGTGACGACAACATTATTGGCAGCGGTCGGAATGAACGCTTTATCCTCGGTGCGGGCGATGACTCTGTCGATGGCGGCGGTGGGTTTGACACTGTGCGCTACAACCGGAGCGACGTACGCGATGGTGTTAACGTGGATCTGCAAAGTCAAATTGCCTTTGGAACCTGGAATTTCAGACCGTTCACTCACACTCTGACAAACATTGATCGTGTCGATGGAAGCAGCGCAAACGACACGATCTCCGGTGATGGCAGCACCAACGAACTGGTCGGGCATGACGGCAATGACACGTTGCGCGGGTTCGAAGGCAACGACACTTTGTTCGGTGGTAACGGTGATGATGTGCTGGTGGTAGAGTCCTCTCTGATCGTTGGTTTTGTCGAAGGTGGCATGGTTGACGGTGGCGACGGTCGGGATATCGCTCTGTTTGACAGCGACTTTGCTGAACAGACCTTTGATCTGACAGCGGTCGATCTGAACAATTCCGACACCGGCCTCGCTTTCAACAACATCGAGGTCATTAGCCTCGAAGACTCGTCTCCCAATGACCGGTTCATTTTGTCTGTCCAGGAGGTCTTTGATCTTTCGTCGAACTTCGATGCGATCCTCGATGCGGCGATCAACGCGGACCCCGGTCTTGCAGCGGCCTTCGGAGGCGTCGGCCCCCGGCTCACTGTTTATGGGGACAGTAGCGATGTCGTCGAATTCACTGACCGTAGCAACTTCAGCGCCACACCAGAGGGTCAGGTGAGCGACGGAGCCGGACGCACGCTGAACATTTACTCCTATGACGCTGGCGGTGGCGCAGGAATCGAAGCGATCGTTGCGGTAGAGGACGAGGTCACCGTCGCGTAATTTCCCAAGCCCAAGCCCAAGCCCAAGCCCGGGTCCATCAAATTGAACCACGGCAGGCATTGTCAGAAGAAACTGGCTGGAGGCGGCCAGGGTGGTCACGTAGCCTTGTCGGATGACAAAACCCAGCCCATTTCGGTGCTTCAAAACCAGTTCTGAGATCATTCGCCTGGCGGTAATGATGCACGTTCGATTTCCTCTGTCTCTTCGCAACGTTGCAGACCTGCTGCATGAGCGCGGCATCGAAATCTGCCATAAAACCGTTCGGTTCCGGTGGAACAGATTTGGTTCATTGTTCGCGGCAGAGGTCCGCAGAAACAGGGTCAGTCGGATGCTATCTTATTCGAACTGGCGGTGGCATCTCGACGAGGTTTTCGTGAAGATCAACGGCGAGACGCACGACTTGTGGCGGGCTGTGGACCACGAAGGCGAGATACTGGAAAGTTACGTCACCAAGCGTCGGGACCGCAAAGCTGCGTTGAAATTCCTCAGGAAATCAATGAAGCGATACCGCACCGCAAAAGTGATCGTCACGGACAAGCTCCGATCTTATAATGCCGCGATGATAGTCATCAGCAACGCGTAAAGGCAAGAAAAAGGGCCGCTGGTTGAACAATCGTACCGAAAATTCTCACCTGTCGTTTGGACGACGAGAACGGGCAATGTTGCGTTTTAGACAAATGCGATGTTTGCAGACATTCGCATCCGTCCATTCTTTGGTCCACAATCACTTCAACCAGGAGCGCTACCTTTAATCACGAGACAATTTCAAGCTTAACCGAAGGGCCGCTCTTTCCGAGCGGCGCCAGATTTGTTCCGCCTAGGTCCACGCATTCTGCGGTAAACTGAGACTGGTTCGAATTCGTCTGACATCTCCCGGCGCGAACAGCTCGGCGATTTTCCTCCACTTTAAGTTGTCGCTTGCGTCCCTTGCCCAGTTGCACAAAATGCGGGTGTCACAAGAAAAGAGCATGCCGGATAATATGTATTTTCCAATCGTCGACATTATCGGCTTCGTCGCATCGGTGCTCGTATTTCTGACGTTTTGTATGCGCACTCTGCTGCCCCTTCGTCTCTTCGCGATTTCTTCGAACCTTTTCTTTATAGCTTACTTTGTCGCAGCAGGTCTCATGCCGATACTCGCTCTGCATGTTCTTCTTTTGCCTATGAATTTGTGGCGCACTTTCCAACAGTTGCAAACGCGAAATCGCTTGCGTGCAGCCCTTGTCGAGAAGCCAGATCTGGATGCTATCCTGCCTTATATGACAAGTGCGGATTATGCCGACGGGGCGATCATCTTCCGCTCTGGTGAACCGGCCGACAAGTTTTACGTGGTCACCGAAGGTCAGGTGGTAGTGGAAGAATTCGGACGAGTTTTGCAAGCAGGATCTATCTTTGGTGAAATTGCCTTTTTTGTGGAGGGTGGGAAACGTACGGCGACTGTGCGAGCCGTTGGCCCGGTCAAATCAACTTGGATCGACCGCGAAACCATCATGCGTGTATGTCTCGACAACCCGGAATTCGCTTTGTTCCTCACTCGATTGATGGTTAATCGACTCGTCCAAAGCGAAGACGGACAAATTTGAATTCTGGCTGTTTTTGTTGATAGCAGACCGCACCGAATTTCGTGAACCAAGTTCTAGGTGTGGGTAGGCGACTTGTTTTCTCCTAAAGCCGAGAACAAATGCGTTTCGTGGCCAGCTTGATGGGGCGGGTTTCTGAATGCGTACACTGATTTGAGAGCCCAATTCCTTTCGTCTCTGCTGGCAGACCTATACCAATCGAGCCGGGCACCCGGCGGCGGGCAAAATCACGTTGTTAATGTTTTGCCGCGGCAGTCTCAAAACAGCAAATCTACATGGATTCTATCAACTCGCCTTTGGCCGAAATCGCAAAAGATCAGCGCCGTCAAATTAGAAGGTGACGAATAATCTAGACTCGCACTTGGCAAACTCATCTAATGCGCGAAACCTGGTTTCGTATTTCTCGCTTTGGTTTGGCGCCCTTAGACAAGGATACAGATTTGGAACACCTGATTTCAGTGGAAGCATCTCAAGCCTTCGGACTAGTTGGTGTCATCACTTACCTGCTGTCCTACGGTCTTTTGCAATTTGGTATCGTTGGCGGCAACAGTTATGCCTATGCATTAATGAACGCAGGCGCTGCAGTGCTGGTGCTTGTCAGCTTGATCCACGCCTTCAACTTGGCATCCGCGTTGATCCAATGTTCGTTTATCGTTTTGAGCCTGTTTGGCATGGCCAGAGTGTTGCTGGCGACTCGCTTGGCGCGCTTCAGCAAAGAAGAGACGGCGTTTCTGCATGCAAAAGTTCCCGATCTGCAACCGCATCTTGCCCGCAAACTTCTGGACGCGGGGGATTGGGTGGATGTGGATGCCGGAACCTCTCTCGCGGATCAAGGCAAGCTTCTGAACCACCTGACTTTTTTAGCAAACGGCGAGGCGCAGATATGTGTGGATGATCACTTTATTGGAAAGCGACAGGGACCGACATTTATCGGTGAATTGTCCTTTTTCTCCGGTACCCCTGCAACTGCGAGCGTAGCGGCAGCAGTTCCATCCAGATGTCTTGTTCTGTGTGCGACAGCACTGAAGAAAAAGATGCAGCGATATCCTGAGATTCGAATGGCTCTTGCAGCCAGTTTTTCCGAGAACACGCGCGAGACGCTGCTTATTCGAACGGCCGAAATTGCAGACATCCAAAAAGCCGCACAGAACTGATCGGGCACGGGGATGTCGGAAGAGACCATTGCTCACTCTGCCGCATCGATGACCGATGATGCGTTTCTGTCCAGCTTTGTCCCTGACCTTGCGGCGGAACTGGCCTCTGTATCCACCTTTGATGCGCCGACATCAACCGATGCAGATCTGGTGATGTTGTACATGGATCTCGATGGTTTTTCACGCAACTGTGCGTATGCAGTCTCCAAGCGCGACCGCGATATCGACAACTTTGCTGCTGCGATCAGTGCGCTGTTTGGCGACGCCTTTGCTTTGATCAAGGCGAATGGCGGAACGGTTTTTTCCTTGGCTGGCGATGCTGTGATCGCTGTCTGGAATGTTGCTCATGCACCGCAGAAAGTTGCTGAGGCAGCGGTTGCCTGCGCCCATGCGCTAGACGACTACATCGGCAAGCATAGGACGCCACTCTTCGACACTCCGGTGTCTGCCAGCATTCTATTGGATCGTGGGTCGGCCAACCTGGGTGTTGTTGGTGGTTACGACGATCAATGGCAAGCTGTTCTTCTTGGTGACGTGGTTCATGACCTCGCGACACATCTTCGATCTGCCAAGGCCGGGCGCATAGTCGCCACCCGGGCTTTTGCAAACATGCTTGAAAACACGTCAGCGGTGGATTCGGAGGATGCGGCTCCGTATGTAGATGTATTCGACCCACAGACGCTGGTACAGTTTGATCCACAGCCGAACTCAACGTCGAATAGTGCGCCTTTTGTTTTGGTGCCTCGGCTTGCGGCGTCAGCCAATGACATATCAGAAGATTGGTTGTCGGAATTACGCTCCGCAACAGTGCTGTTTGCGCGCAGGACCCTCGATGACCCACAACAGTCTCTTTCGCTTGACCAGTTGCAGCATTTGGTGCGCGCATTTCAGGATTGTGTTGACGGCCAAAGCGGTCGCGTTGTTCAGGTCTTGGCGGATGACAAGGGGCTGATTTTTCTTGCAGCATGGGGCCTGTCATCGTCCATGCACGAAGACAATGCCGCACGCGCGCTGCGGGCGGGATTGCTATTTAATGAAACAGCTGCGGCTAACGGCGAAACGCTGGACGTTGGTCTGTCCAGCGGGGTCATCTATGAAGGTGTGATCGGTTCGAACATATACCGCCAATTCGTAATCATCGGACCGGCGGTGAACCGATCGGCAAGTCTGGCACAGATCGCCGGTGGTCGCGTCATAGCAGATGAAACCACGATGCAAGCTGCGTCAAAAAAATTCGAATTTTCGGAATTGGCGGCGGTCAGTATCAAGGGGCAAGCAAATCCAGAGCGCATCTTTGAGCCAATATCTTTTCGGGCAAAGCCGCACATAGATCGGCCGAGGTTGATTGGCCGGACTGTCGAATTGGCTGCAGCGGATGCTGCTTTTGGCAGTGTTGCTGCTGATCCTTCAAAACGCGGATTATGGGTTGTTGGCAGTCCAGGCATGGGCAAGTCGCACTTCGCGGCGGAACTGATACAGCGTGCGGAGCAGCGCGGTGTCAGATCGGTGATGTCGACCGCTGAAGTGTTTGATTTGTCGAGCGACCTTCAAATCTGGCGTCACATTTTTGAAAATCTTCTGGACCTTACCGCGCCATCTGCTCGTGCGCGCAAAGAGGTTGCCGCCCGCCTCGAAGGGGTGAGCGATCTGGACAGGCGTTTGCCTTTGCTGAACGAAGTAACCGATCTGGCATTTGAGCCAACGGTGTTCTCCAAGAATTTGACGGCGACACAAAAGCGGTCCGAGGCTATCCGTTTCCTTACCGACATCACGGCGCATATCGTCGGTGATAGGCCTTTGTTGCTGGTGTTGGACGATGTTCAATGGATCGATACCGCCTCTTGGGCGCTGCTTGCCGCCATCCTTCAACGTTGCCCAAAGATCGATGTGTTGCTGGTTTCGCGCGAAATGGATGTGCAACTGTTACCACGTGAGGCGCAGGATTTGCTGAACCTGCGCCACATGGATCAGTTGCGTTTGAGTGGTTTGCCGCAATCCGAAACGGATGCTCTGTTGGGCGACGTTTTGCAGGTCCAAGCCATTCCCGAACAAATTTCCAACGGCATTCATACACGCACGGAGGGGCATCCCTATTACAGTAGAGAGCTGGCCCTCGATTTGCTTCAACGCGGTGTAATCCATGTCTCGGGCGGCCTGTGCCACGTTCGACTTGGATTGAATGATCTGGAGAGCGTAGATTTTCCGGACAACGTGCAGGGGGCAGTGAGATCACGCTTCTCGCAGATGAGCGTTGACGTTCAAATCACACTGAAGGTGGCCAGTGTGCTTGGGCGGGTCATCGATATTGCCACCTTAGAACAAGTACATCCAGACACACCCGACCAAACCGACCTAAAAGCGTACCTCGAAACCGCCCAGACGGCTGAGTTGGTGCGGCCGATGCCGTCGGGCGCATATGAATTCAGTCACGCCCTGACGCAGGGTTCGATCTATAGCCTGCTTGTTGCTGATCAACGCCGCATGCTGCACCGCAGTTACGCCGAAGTGCTGGAAGCATCCGATAAAGTTCAGCAAACCGCCAGTGCGGCGCTGTTGAGTTGGCACTGGCAAGAGGCTGGCGAGCTGAAAACGGCTTTGAGCTATTTGGTGCAAGCCGCGGATCAGGCCCGCGAGACACAAAGCCATATGGAAACGGCCAAACACCTGACCCGGGCACTGGAGTTAAACGACGATTTAGGAAAGCCGCGCTCGGATCAGGAAATTGCCACTTGGTATCAAAACCTCGCACAAGCGCTGTTTGAAATGAACCAGGTACACGCGTCGATTACACAGTTCAAATCTGCCGTCTGGCTTTTGTTACGAGATGTCCGCAGGCCATCCAATCCTGCCATCGGTGCGATCAGGGAATTTGCGATCCTTAAAACACGTGGGATGAAGCGCGAACCAGACGAGAACAAACGCAAGCGTCTGTTGGCCGCAGCAGATTGCTGCATTCAATTGGCATTCCAGCATTATGAAATTAACGAACTGATCCATTCGATGCATTATACGTTTCTGGCCGTGAATCTGGCCAAAATGGCGGGGGAGGACAGTGAAGCGCTGGCGCGCAGTAACCTCAACTTATCGATCGCCAGTTTTTCCCTGCCCTTCGCGTTGGATGGGGACAGGCACTTGCGCTATGGAATGCAAATTGCGCAACGTAGCAACGACCTAAAATTGAAGTATTGGGTGCATTTCACAGCTTCGTCGTACAACGCAGCAGCTGGTCGATACAAGGCAGGCATCCAGGATGCAAAGCGGGCCAGCGATATTTCACATACACATATGCTGCCGCGCGACTCCGAAGCTGCTGATGCGCAGTTGGCGGTTAGTTTGCGCTTGGCCGGCGCATATCGCGATAGCGCCGCCGCTGATCAGGCAACCATAGACTCAGCCCGAGCCCGAGGCGTGCTACAAACCCAAATATGGTCGCTCGCGGGGCATCTCAAAAGCTACATGATGTTGGGTGACACGGCGATGCAGGCAGAGGCGCTCAACGCTTTGCGTTCATTGCTGTCTGACCCGACCGCCCGGGAGAATTGCAGTGCGAGCAACTTTGCAAATTACTGCATGGGAGAAGCATTTGCCGCTGGCGAGGGAGACCGGCGCGACGACGTTGCATACTGGTTGGTAGAAGCCGTTGAAACGCTAACTTCGATCTCCGATCCACAGGTCTACATGACTGATGCGCCGGGATACTTTAGCGATGCATTGCTACTTGCATGGTATCGCAGCGGCAACGATGAATACCTGCGATTGTGCGGAAGCCTACGCAAATATGCGCGCAAGTTAGCCAAACTGTATCCTGGCGCGCGTCCGCTCAAACATATTGTGGACGGCGACTATGCGCGCATGCGAGGCGATGACAAGGCTGCCGCGCGCGGCTGGAACAAGGCGGTGCAAGTGGCGTATTCGGCCAACCTACCGCTGGAAGTTGCGCGCGGGTCGCACCGGTTGGCCCATGCAGACGGCTCCGTATCAAGACCTGCCAGCTTAGACGAGTTGCCTCACAATATCCCCTATCCATGGATCCTGTTGGAAAAGAGCGCTAAACAAGCGCTTTCTTGATTTTCTCCGCGACTTTTTTGCCGGCCCATACCGCGCCACTCATATAGCCATTGCTGACCGTAGCGGCTTCGGTGGACGCAAAATGCAGCTGACCGGATTGATACTCCGGCATGAAATCAAGCAGGATCTCTTTCATTTGATTAACTGTTGCGTTGGGTTGGAAATGTCCAGCCGGGCAGCCTTGGGAAAAGACGTCTGTGTCCCAGTTGTGCCAATCCATAGAAATGAAATTCTTTTCAACTGCATCTACACCATAGATCGCGCCGAGCGCTCTTTTGATGTCTTGGACTCTCCAGCTGGGAGCCACCCCATTGAATTGTTTGGCATTTTCCGTGACGATGAAGGCAAACATGGCGTTGGCACCTTCGTATGACACATTGTCCATTGCCCATACGATCGGCCCGCCGATGACCAGAGTATTGCCGCTCAGGCCCCAGCGATTAACGTTTGGCGTCACGGTTCCGTCCACTTTGCCCTCACGCGGTGGCGAGGTGTCATTGCGCCAGAACGCCTCTTTGAAGCGCACGCAAACCATCACGGTCTCGCCATGCGCCATCGCATGGACTGCGTCACGGCGTTTTCTCGGCACCGGAGGAACGACTGCGATCTTGTCGGCCAAGATTGGTGACAGCGCAAAAACGACGTGCCGCCCTAAAAAGTCGTTTCCGTTGGCCCTTACTATGTTGTGGGCATTTCCAGCGCCAAACTGCGCAATCGTTACCTCGTGATTGAGCAATATGGCATCCGGGTCTTTTTCGCGCAACTTATCACCCAATGTGTCTGCTACTGATTGCGCGCCCTTGACCAGCCGATACCCCTGCGCCCCTTGCGACGGAAAGCGGATGTTGGAAAACTGATCCAAACCGCCGCTGGAGGCGATGTAAAACACGAACCACAACATGCTGACATCTTTGCTGTCCGCAGACATGCCCACATTGACCAGCATGTTGACCAGTTCTTTGACATTTTCGGTAATTGCGGCTTGGTTGTTCATCCAATCAAGAACGGATCCGTCGCCGGGGCCAAACGTTTCAAGGGCTTTGAGCAATGTCCCTTCAATTCCGTTTTTAATGGCCGCTACCATCGTTTTCACAAGTCCAAGTAACTCCAACATAACGATATCACCCCAGATGTCGTCGGGCCAGATACCCCCGACGTAAGGGGTGACCTTTGGGTGACTCTGATTGTTATTGTCCCAATGGACCAGCAAGTTGGCACCCTGACCGGCCCAATAAGGCGACGGATTTGGATCACGCTCCGGGCCTTCGTATTGTTCGAAGTGCTGCAATCCCAACTCTTCGCAAAGGTCCCATATGTCCTTTTGCCATTTCTCATGTCCAATGAAATGGGCGCCAAAGTCAAAATAGGTTTCGCCGCCCTCAAATGTCTCAGTCTTCGTATATGCCCGCCCACCAAGGCGGTTCCGCCCTTCAAGGACCTTTACCGACAGACCTGCCTGTTGGCATTTCCACGCTGTCACCATGCCGGTTATGCCGCCACCAACAACAATGACGTCGTAAATATTTTTATCTGCTTCATTGGACATGTCGCGCCCTCCAAGGGTTCAATTTTCGATCAAAAAAACCGAAATGGTTTTGAAAAGTGCGGCCGGAAACTTTGGCTGCACCAAGTTTGCGTCTAAGAAACGGTGCTATGATTTCTGTAGATCGTGCTTTGCATCCAGCTGGTGTTTGGATGTACCGAAGGGTCAGATGCCTCCCTTCGAACATCTGCCTTGAACAATGACTGTGGTGATAGAAATAAACCAATTACTCTCGTTGCTTAGACACCACTTGATCCACTTTTTCAACCGTGGCGTGAGTGTGATGTGGCCATTGTCACGTTGGATTGCTGTGTCCAAGATATAGTGAACCTGGAACGTTTAATGTGCATGTAACCCGGCAACGCGAATCAACCTGACGCGCTATCTGCGTGCGTCCCAAATTTGATGTGGGGGCTCTCACCCGCTGGATCGATGGTTGCCTGACGGTGCCATTTCGCAGGCGGCCATAAAGAACTGGGTTTGTGAATTTGGCGTATGCGGTCAACCGCGCATCGCCAACGCTTACTTACCGCAGCCTTTCACCCGTCGATTTACAACCCAGTGAATTCGTAGCGCTATAGCTGTTGCCGTCAGCCGACAAATAAACCGTTTCGGAGGCCCGTGCCGCTGCGTTTCGTGTTGTTCCTGTGTAGGTCCATCCGTTTCGACGGTAGCTTGCCGATCCGACATTCCCGTTCGCATCTTTGTAGCTGGACACATAGTTGCCATCGGCTGATTTGGTGATGGTTGAAGTTCCTATCCCGGACACCAAGATGGCACAGTTGTAGCTAAATCTCCATCTGCCAGCGAGTGTTGGCCCGCTCGACTGCGGTTGAGTGGCTTGCTGAGCGGTTTGGCTTGGCGCAACGGCCTGTGGTGCCGGCTGGCAAACCGTGCCGCTTGCTTCGCGCAGCATCTCGAGTGCTGCCGGGCTGCCCAACTCTGCCGCCGCTAGGCCTGAGCCGTTTTGGCTTATGAAATTCGCAAAAGCGTTGCGGGTCCTGCGGCCGATAATTCCATCCGCGACTCCCGCTCTGCACCCAACGCGGTTCAACTCAATCTGGGTCTGTCGCACGCGTTCGCGGGCGTCCGATGGCACGGCCGCTGTTTTTGTTGCGGTCCGCTCTGAATTTGGTTCAGTTTCAGTATCAGCTGTGGTCAATTCTGCCAGCATCTCCTCTGCCAAAACCACTCTGAAGTCGTCAGACGCGCTTTGGTATTTTGCCACGAAAGAGCGCAGGGCAACCGCGGTTCCAACTTGACGGGCAATTTCAAAGTCATCGCGGATGCTGCTCGTGATTTCTGGCTGCTGGGCAGCCGCAGTCTGTTCGGTCAAAGAAGAGTTTTGTGTCGGGGCCGGGGCAACACTGCTTGAAGCATTGAAATAGAAATTACCGAGCAACTCATCGTAGTAGGCTGGGAACTGCGCGTGGTTTCGGGTGCGTGCCAAGTCGCGCACCTCGAGGCGCAGTTGAGAGACAAGGTCACGGATTTCGAGGCCGGGCTGTGACAACTTTGGCAGCAGATTGCGCGTAAACACCGAATTGGCGTTCGTATCTTCATCATCGAGCTTGTCGAGTGCTTGCTGTCCTGCTCCGGCGGAATAGACAATGAATGTCCCCTCTGGTGCGGCGATCCTTGCCAGTCCGCGCGCCGAGCCGATAGAACGCCCGGCCTTTGTTGCGAACGGATTGTCGCGGCAGGCGTCAATGAAAGCCACGGTTGTGCGCGCACCTGTGCGACGCACTCTTTCCAAGAGCGACGAAAGAGCGACGGATTCGGAGCTGATCAGCCCTTTTTGCACATCTGACGGGGCGATAATGTCGGTCGGAAGCAGATAGTTCTCACCGTCAATCTCAACGCCATGGCCCGCAAAAAACACCACTGCCGTGTCACCGGGCGAGAGCTTTTGCGTGAAATCTGCAATGGCAACGTTCAAATCTCGACGACCGACATTCAGGGCCAATATGGTTTCAAAACCCAAGGCCGTGAGTTCTGCCTCGACGGCTTCGGCGTCAGCCACTGCTTTCTCCAAGACACTGACTTCGAGGTATGCGTCGTTGCCAATGACCAGCGCATACCGGTCTTTTGCGATCGCCAAAGAAGGAAGAAGTGCGACGATAATGAGTACAAGAAGTCGAACCATAATCGGGCCCCTGATAAAGATTTTGTCGTTTATTGAGCACAGTCGTATCACCTCAATGCCGTGTTTTCGATTTTTTTTGAGGTGAAAGTCACGAAAAATCGTCAGTGTATTGCCGGAACAGAGCCGTTTGTTCAGGGCGCAGCAGTACTATTGCGACCGGCAACGTGTCGGCTGGATTTGTGATATTGGGCAACGAGGGCTTGCGCCGTAGTTTGAGGTGGATGTGACAGCACAAGCAAAGCGGAACCTGATGCCGTGCTCTGTTACGGGCCGCGTGATGCACCAAGGTTTTGTCCTGGCGGTGGTCATGACCGTTTTGGCCTGCTTTAGCGGTCAGAGCCTTGCTCAAACAGCACCGTTCGACAGTGGCGCTGCCGTCCCGAAAACGGAAACCGCCGAAGCTATTGGTATACGGAATGGCTCCTTTATCGTCGCACCTGTTCCGTTTTCCAGCCCGTCCTTAGGCGCGGGACTGGCTTTGGGCGGCGCATATCTGTTCCGCGCGGACGAAGGGGCGAATTCCTCAACCGTGGGGTTTGGTGCGTTCAGGTCAGACAACGATAGCGAGGGTTATGCGCTTGGGTGGGATGTAAATTTTGGCAACGGGCAATGGACGACCAGTTTTCTCTTTGCCGATGCGAACTTGAACTATGATCTATTCGTTGCCGGTCTTCCCATTCCGGTTTCGCAGTCTCTGCAAGGGTACTCAATCGGATTTGCCCGCTCCGTTTCAGATCAGGTCGAGATCGGAATTGGGCTCGGCTATGGCGAGTCAAATGTGCGACTGCGGACCGGAGGCATTCTGCCGCCGATATTTGAAGCGGACAGCCAGCTCAAACTCGCCCGGCTTACCTTTGATGTCGAACGCGATTTTCGGGATGATAACTTCTATCCAACCACAGGTTCGCTTTCCACAGGAACACTGATTTACGGGCGCTCGGTAGACAGTGGTGAGCGACATTACGGCAAGGCGGTGTTCGCAACCAACCGCTATTGGCCAGTTGCCGAGGACGGTGTCCTCGCGGTCCGTGGAACGGTATGTGCCGCGTCGGACAAGGCACCGTTCTTTGACAGTTGCGCTCTGGGAGGGGCTGACGCCTTTCGCGGATACGCCGCCACTGAGTTCATTGGTTCTGCACTACTGTCTGCTCAGATCGAGTATCGAGGGCGCCTGACCAAACGATTGGGCTTCGTCGCCTTTGCAGGTATCGGCGGAGTTGGCGACGACCTTGGAAAGGCGTTGGGAAACGATCTGAAGCTGGCGGGTGGCATTGGCGCGCGCATCAGGTTGTCCAAGACGTTTCCCGTCGATTACGCAATTGACGTGTCCTACAACGACGCCGGAGAGAGTATTTTGTACATTTCTGTCGGTCAGAGGTTCTGACTGCCTGACTTGTGTGTACCGGAGGGACCGGGCGCGGCCACATCGGAAGGTGTAAGCGTAACCGCCAAAGCTGAAGATTCCCCGGCATTGCCGGCATGTTGCAATTGCCTTGGTTGCTGTCGCAATATGACCAACGAGCCAGGCTGGGAAGCAACTTTTGGGAGGTGTCATGGTCGTCGCGAAAACCAACGATTTCAAACTTATCGAGGCCAAGCCGTTTGCGCCCAATCTCGGTGCGGAGGTGTATGGTGTTGATCTGAGCAAGCCCGTTCCAGACGATCAGTTTGAAGAGATCAATCAAGCGTTTCTCAAGTATCAGGTGCTGTTTTTCAAAGATCAGAGCGAAATCCCACCTGAACAGCATGTGGCCTTCGGTAAGCGTTTTGGACCACTACATGCGCATCCCGCTGCTCCGACGATGAAGGGTCACCCAGAGATCTTCGAAATCCATGCGACAAAGAACTCGAAGGTGGCCAACGGGGAGTTTTGGCATTCAGATGTGTCGTGCGATGAAACGCCACCTTTGGGCACGATGCTGCAGATCCACATTGCTCCGCCTTGCGGGGGGGATACGATGTTCAGCGATATGTATGCGGCCTATGAAGACCTTTCTGACCCCATCAAAAACATGCTTGGCGGCTTGTCGGCACTTCACAGTTCTGAACACATCTACAAGGGCCGTTACAGTGATCGCGGCAAAAGTGATGCAGAGATCGACTGCCCGGAGGCAATCCATCCTATTGTTCGAACGCATCCCGGGACGGGGAGAAAATCGCTTTTCGTGAACCGTACATTTACGACGAAAGTGATTGGGCTGTCGGATCACGAGAGTGACGCGATTCTCAATATGCTGTTCGAGCATGCAGAGCACATCAACTATCAAATCCGGTTTCGCTGGACCCTTAATGACATGGCATTCTGGGACAATCGCTGCTGTATGCACCGCGCAATTTGGGACTATTGGCCGGAGGAACGCAAAGGTCGAAGGGTGACCATAAAAGGCGACAAGCCTGTGTAGCCGTTACCTAATGACGCTTGACGAACCCCACGGTTGGTTGGGCAAAAAGAGTGATCGTGACACGCTATGTCCAATGGGCTTAGCAGGACGGGCATGCTTTTTAGAGAGGCGTAGTGGCTTCAAAAAGATATATTTTCCAATAGCTTGAGCGCGCCTTTCGAATGTATTTTCGAACGCAGAGGCCAGCGAAATTTGCCAGCGAGCGCCTCCAAAACTTGAAATCTGGACAGAAAGCTACATCGTCCCTAAGGTCTTTCGTGACGAGATCGTTGACGTGTCATAGATTTTCGTTTGCAGAGACAAAAAGAAAAGCCTTGTAAAAAACAACCAAACAAGGCGCGTCAGGGAGGACGACTATGAATAAATTGCTCGGAACATCGATTGTTTCCGTTTTTTTGGCGACGGGAACGGCCGCTCTTGCATTTGAATGTGTGCGGCCGGAAGCGTCGTTCGACAAGCCCGGTGGGTTCCCGGAACGGGCCCTAACCATGGTGGTTCCATACGGTCCCGCAGGTGGTTCAGGGCAAGTCGCGGCGGCAATGGCTGAGGCTGTAACTGAACTGACAGGCGTTGCAATCAACCGCGATCACAAACCTGGCGGTTCGGGCGTTGTCGGAATGACAGCTTATATGGCGTCACCCGCAGATGGCTACAATGTGCTCGAACACATCGACGATGCGTCATCGGCCCACGCGCTGGACTCGTCCATGCCGAACCCTGCTGAAAACCTGATACCGCTGGTCACCAGCCAGGTGACCTTTAGCCAAATTTACATCCGCACCAACGAAACACGCTTTACTGACTGGCCGTCTTTCGTCGAATGGGTCAAGGCTCAGGACGGAAAAGCCACCATCGCCAACGTGTCCAAAGAAGGCTCGATGGAGCGTGTGACGATGAAGTTCATCACAGACGCCAGCGGGATGGCAATTCAACAGATCTCGTTTGACAAAGGTGCGCCGCGTTATGGCGCGCTGCTGGGTGGTCAGGTTGATGCGCTGTTTGAACAGCCCGGAGATGTGCGCAACTTCCTTGATGCGGATCAGTTCAAGCCGATCCTCACCATCTTTGATGAGCGTCCAGACGTGTTTGCGGACACACCAACCCACCGCGAAATGGGAATGGACTTTGACCCGTTGCTGCGCTTCCGCGGTTTCTACGTGCACGCGGACGCACCGGCAGACCGTGTGGAGTGGCTGCAGTGGGCCTTCCAGCGCGGTTATTGCGAAGACAGCTATCAGGCGTTCAATGAAAGCAAGTTCATGACCGTGATCGACAGCTATCGTGACACAGAAGGCTCCAAAGAGCTGATCACCGCTACGGTCGGCCAATACCGTGACGTCTACAAGTCTATGGGTTTGGACGTAAAATAAGTTGCGTAAGCGATGCTTTGACGTGGCGTCTTCGGGCGCCACGTTTTTCATGCGGGTAGGGGAGACGCAGGCATGGGACGGCTGAAGAGGGGCCACCTTATCGAAGCAGCGATATTCGTGGGGATCGTCGCGATTTTCTACGCCTATTCGTTTGAATTTAACCAAACGATCGAGATCTACATCTTTGGCGCGACGGCATGGCCGCGTGTCGTACTGCTTCTTCTATTGCTCGCGGCGCTTGGCAACCTCTATCACCAGTACCGTCACGGCTCGGAGTCGCAAGGCGGGATACTGGGCGCTGCGGCGCAACAAGACGGCGAATCTCTCATGGCAGACAAGACAGCCTTGCTCCGTATGGTATTCGTACTTCTCACGCCTTTCGTATTTGCCTTTCTGCTCCGCCCGGTTGGCATCTATTTCAGCGCGCCGTTTTTTATCGCTTTGGTGATGATCATGTTTGGCGAACGCCGGTGGAAAGCGATCCTGATCATGACAGCGATCATTTATGTTACTTTCATCGGACTCTTTTTAGTGGTGCTGAATGCACCTCTGCCTCAGGGGAATATCTCTCCTTTCTACGATTTCAGTGCGTGGATGCTGAAGATGAACACGCAACTTCGGGGGCTTTGGTAAGCGATGCTTGAGAACTTTCTAGCTGGGACTTACGCCCTTTTCGGAGATCCGGTCACGATCGGCATCTTTCTCTTTGGCGTGATCGGCGGCATGCTTTTTGGTGCGATCCCGGGGGTCAGCATGCTGACACTGGCCGCGATCCTGTTGCCCTTCACTGCAGGGCTTGAACCGGCGCAAGGGGTGATGCTCTTTGCGGTACTCTACTGCACGGGCACGTATGGCGGCGCGATCACCGCCATTTTGTTCAACATCCCCGGCTCGCCCGAAAACGCGCCAACCGCTTTTGATGGCTACCCGATGACGCAAAACGGGCAGGCAGGCAAAGCTGTGGGCGCGGCGGTTTTGTGCTCTGCCATCGGTGGCGTGGCGTCTGCCCTTGTGATGATGGCTGCAACCGAGCCGTTGGCCAACTGGGCCATCCGAAACATTGGTCCACCGGAGATTTTTGCACTGGTGTTTTTTGGTCTCGCAGTTGCCTCGTCCGTTGGCGCGCGGACAATCTGGAAAGGCTGGATGTCGGTCCTGATCGGACTGCTGATCGCTACGATTGGCCAAGATCCCGTGGGTGGCATCAACCGATACAATTTCGGGTTAATTGATCTCGCCGCTGGCATCGCCTTCGTCCCTGCCATTCTGGGCTTTTTTGCCGTCTCTGAGATCTTTGTGCAGGCGGAAAAGAAGGCGACGGGCAAATATAACGCGCCTGCGGTATCCATGTCTTTCCCCAGCGCACTTGAGCTGTGGATGCACAAGGTCGCCGTCCTCCGCTCGATCCTCGTGGGCTTCTTTTGCGGAATTCTGCCAGGTATCGGGGCCACACTTGCGGCTTTTATGGGCTATGGCGAGGCGGTGCGTTGGTCCAAGAACAAAGAGGAATTCGGCAAGGGCAAGCTTGAGGGCGTGATTTCGTCCGAGACTGCGAACAATGCTGCCACCGGTGCGGCGATGATCCCGCTTCTGGCGCTTGGGTTGCCGGGCGGCGCGCTGACGGCGATGATGGTCGCCGTGTTCCAGATGCACGATCTGCAGCCCGGCCCTCTGGTGTTCATGCTGTCCCCAGACCTGATCTGGATCGTTTTTGCGGCGATGTTCTACGCCAACCTCTCGATCCTTATTATCGGCGTGATCGAGACCAAGACCATCCTCAACCTGCTCAAGATCCCGTTCCAGTTCCTTGCACCGTTGATCCTGATGCTGGCGACGGTTGGAGCCTATTCCGGTCGCGGTCTGGTGCTCGACGTCATGGTCATGTTCATTGCTGGCATCATTGGCTATGTTCTGCGCCGCTCCGGTTTCTCAATCCCGGGCATCGTATTGGGCCTGATCCTCGGCAAAATCGGAGAGCAGAACTTTGCCCAAGGTATGCAGATGGTACACTATGACTTGTGGACCTATTTCTCACGCCCCATCTGCACTTTGCTGATCGTAGCTGGGTTCCTTACCCTTGGCGCCAGCGTCTACCGGGCCTTTGCACCGGCCAAGCCTTCGGTGTAGGGCGCAGGCCAGACAAAGGAGCCCGCATTATGATTGATGACAGCATTCAGGCCATCGTTGCCCGTTCCCGCGTGGCCCAGGCGGCTTACGAGGCGAACGGATCGCAAGCCCGCTACGATCGGGCGGCACAGGCCGTGGCGTGGGCAATCATGGAACCTGCGCGCAACAGGGAACTCGCTGAACTGGCCGTTGCCACCACGGGCCTTGGCAACGTGCCCGACAAGATCACCAAGAACCACCGCAAGACCCTAGGGTTGATGCGTGACATTCAGAACGCCAGGACTTTTGGCGTCGTGTCTGACGATGCATCCACAGGCATCACCGAAATCGCCCGTGCAAAGGGTGTTGTTGGTGCAATCGTGCCGTCAACCAACCCGGCAGCGACACCCGCCAACAACATCATCAACGCTCTGAAGTGTGGAAACTCGATCATCGTCGCACCTTCGCCCAAGGGCGTGGCAAGTGCTGAACGGCTACTTGGCTTCATCCATGCGGAGTTTGCCAAGATCGGCGAAGACCCCAATCTTGTGCAAATGGTCCCAGCGCCCGGTTCAAAAGAGAAAACCCAAACGCTGATGGAATTGTGCGACATGATCGTGGCCACGGGAAGCCAGAACAACGTGCATCGTGCGCAAACGGCCGGAACACCAGCGGTGGCCGTTGGCGCAGGCAACGTTGCGGTGATCGTGGACGAAACCGCTGACCTTGCCGCCGCAGCAGAAAAGATACGCGCATCAAAATGCTTTGACAACGCCACGTCGTGCTCGTCGGAGGATTCGGTGGTCGTGGTCGATGCCATCTATGACGCCTTCGTGGCTGCGATGGCAAAGGCTGGTGGCGCGGTGGTAGATGACGAAGCCGGCATTGTTGCAAAACTTTGGCCCGGAGGTCACCTGAACCGCGAAGTCATTGCGCAAGACGCAGACAAAATGATAGCGGCTCTTGATCTCGATGTACCGGCGGGCACCGAATACATCGCAGTGCCGACGTCTGGCATCGGGCCGGATCGTCCTCTTTCAGGTGAGAAACTGAGCCGTGTTCTGGCGCTCTATCGCGCTTCTGACTTTGATGAAGCAGTACAGATCGCTCGCGACATCCAATTGCATCAGGGCGCGGGCCATTCGGTTGGCTTGCATTCGACAAATACAGTTCGACCGATGATTTTGGCCAACGCGATCCCGACCAGTCGGGTCATCGTCAATCAGGCCCACACTTTTGCTACGGGCGGCTCTTTCACGAACGGCATGCCGTTTTCATTGTCCATGGGATGTGGCACGTGGGGCGGCAATTCGGTGAACGACAACGTTAACCACCGCAACTTCCTGCAATCAACAAAGATTGTGCGTGAGATTCCCGCCAACGAACCCGCCTTGGAAGACATTTTTGGAACCTACTGGGAAGAAACGGAGAAATGAAGTTGCAGACGGATTCTCCGCCCAAGGGGACTGTTCGTGATTGGCTGAATGCGCGCGCTGATGTTGGCGGAACAGCGATGACCTTTCCGGAAACGGGTGAAGAGCTCAGCTGGGCAGACTTGCGGACCTCTGCGGCTGAAACGGCTGCAGACCTCACGTCTCAAGGCATTGAGAAAGGCGAAAGCGTCGCTGTATTTCATCCCAATGGGCTGGAGGGGGTCAAGGCCCTTTACGCGGCTCTTTATGGCGGTTTCCGTGTCACGATGATCAACCTCGCGGCTGGTCCGGACGCCATAGGCTACGCACTGGATCATTCCGAGGCGCGTGTCGCCTTCGTGCACAACACTCAACTGGAGATCTTCAACGCGGCCAAACCGGCGCGGATGTCGCTCTACGCTCCGTCGGGTAAATCTGCGCCACTGCATGATCTGAGCGCGAAGGACGATGCGCTCTTGATGTATACGTCCGGAACAACGGGTCGCCCCAAGGGCGTGGTGCACACCCATTCCAGCCTGCTCGCTGGGGGTTGGACCGTAAGTATAGCCCATCAGCTGACCCCCGATGACCGTGGCTTTGGCGTATTGCCTTTCTATCATATCAACGGCTTGTGTGTGTCGGTGATCGGCAGCCTTGTCTCCGGTGGATCGATTGCGATGGTCTCCCGCTTTTCGGCCAGTCAGTTCTGGCAACAGGCCGAAGACGGCGGCATCACTTGGTTCTCGGTTGTGCCGACCATTATCAGCCATCTGTTGCACGGAAAGGCAAACCCGTCAGACGCATTGAAGGCGCGATTGCGCTTTGGTCGCTCAGCCTCATCAGCACTCGCTGTAGAAACCCAAAACGCGTTTCAAAAACGGTTTGGCATTCCAATCGTTGAAACGATGGGGATGACCGAAACAGCGGCGCAATGTCTTTCCAACCCCCTTGATCCGGCACAACAAAAAATTGGTTCGCCCGGCTACGGGATCGGCAATGACGGACGTGTGGCGGACGACAAGGGGCAGGTCTGCGCCGTCGGGGAAGAAGGGGAAATTCAAATTCGTGGCCCGAATGTCATGAAAGAGTACCTCAAGAACCCGGACGTCACACGAGACACTTTCATCGGCGACTGGCTGCGGACGGGTGATCTGGGTCGCAGCGACGCGGACGGTTACATTTTCATCACTGGACGGTTGAAAGAGTTGATCATAAAGGGCGGCGAAAACATCGCTCCGCGTGAGATTGACGAAGCACTGTATGAACATAGCGATGTAGTTGAGGCTGCAGCCTTCGCACGTCCAAATCTGGAATATGGTGAACGCGTCGAAGCCGCGGTGCGGTTAAGTGAGGGATCTTTGGCCACGGCGGATGATCTGTTGGCCCTATGCATCGCGCGTGTGGGAAAGTTCAAAGCCCCCGATCATGTGCATCTGCTGCACGAGTTGCCCAAGGGTCCTTCGGGTAAAATTCAGCGGCTGTACTTGAACGAGTTGCTGTACGGCAAAGGGTAGTTCGACCGTGTTTAAGCGGCCAACCCGTTAAAGATCAGTCTTATCCCCATTAGCAGGAATGCGATCAGCACGGCCTTTCTGAACAGGTCCTGCGAAACATGGGCGCGCAACAACTCACCAATCCGATACCCAACCAGCACGATCATGAGCACCAAAAAGGACTGCAGGAAAACCGGAAAGGTCAAGACCCCGGCCACAACCTGTCCGGCACCCAGCGGCAGAACTCCACATAGGAACAAAAAGCCAGTCGCGCCGATGAAACGTTCTTTTTCAACGTCTCGTGCCACCAGATACATTGCGACGGTCGGCGACCAGATCGAACTTATCCCCCCCAGCGTCCCGGATATGACACCAAAAACTCCCTGCCATCCGAGACCCGGTCCAATCCGCAATTTGATCCCCAACAGCAGATTAAGCGAGAACAGCACCATGGCGATGCCAATTGCTACCGTCAAAAGTGCGGTTGGATAGTCTGCGATGAACATCGAAGTTGCGAAAATGAAAACAACGATGGCAAGCGCAAACAGCCAGTATTCTCTGGCGATATCCCATTTGTTCGGCGCGCGTGCGAATTGCAGTGAGTTGGTCCCGAGGATGGAGAGCCAAAGCAAAGGGATCGCCTCGGTCGGTGGCATCAACAATGTGAGGAACGCCATCGCCGCCGCCGGAAGACCAATGCCCAGGAATCCCTTGATGATGGCGGCCCCCAAAAAAATCAGAGCCACCAGCGCGACAAAACCGGGATCTGTAATCTGGAACATCTCTGGCCAACTGCTCATGATGCGCCTGCGTATGTTGTAAGAAAGCCGGTTGTGAACTGGTTTGGACGATCACTGCACCGGGTGTTTCTGGCGACACTAAAGGTTACGCTTGTTGGGGGCTCGGTTGGCCACCCCAATTGCTTACACGCCCTCATATGATGATGACCTTCATGAAAGTCAGTTTCCTCTTTGAAGCCAGAACAAGCAACGGCTTTAGTGCATGAACTAATTTTGGGACGATGTTTCTTACCGGCGACACTTGTCACAAACGCCATCCGGAACGGCCCGTGAGATATTCACCCTTGAAAGGTGGATCGGGTGGCTTCTTGTGAGACTTGGCGGCTTCGGAAGCTAGACCGAAGGCGCGCCGAGAAACTTAAGGATTTCATCGGCTAAGCGTTCCGGTGCTTCTTCTGGGATCGCATGACCGCAGTCCAAGGCGACGCCAGTAACGTCGCTGGCTTTCTCTTGCCATGTCGCGGTGACGTCATAGAGACCACCAACCACGCTGCGCGCGCCCCAAATGGCTAACACGGGTGCCACGATGCGGCGATCCAAATCTGCTGCGTCATGTTCCAGATCAACACTGGCCGCAGCGCGATAGTCTTCGCATATAGCATGGAGCGTGCTTGGGTCCCGGTAGGTGCGCAGGTATTCGGCGATGACGTCGTCACTGACAGACCCATCTATCTTTATCTGACCCGCAATGTGACGGCGCAGGAAGTATTCGGGGTCCGAGCTGATCATCTTTTCGGGCAAACCGTCAGGCTGGATCAGGAAAAACCACCAGAAATAGCGGGTGGCGAACTCTTGGTCGGTGCGCGCGTACATCGTGTGAGTCGGCGCGATGTCGAGGACAATCAGGCGCTGCACGACGTCAGGAAAATCAAGCGCAAGCCGATGCGCCACACGGCCCCCTCGGTCATGTCCAACAACAGAAAACCGTTGATGACCCAAATGGTTCATCAGGGCGATCTGATCTTGCGCCATGATGCGTTTGGAGTAGGGCAGGTGGGTCGCATCGCTTTGAGGCTTTTCGCTGTCCCCATAGCCCCTCAAATCGGGGGCGATGACTTGGTAGCCAGCATTGACAAGCAAAGGGGCGACTTTACGCCATGCGACGTGGGTTTGCGGATGCCCGTGCAGCAACAAGACCGGCTGGCCTGTGCCGGCGCTGGCAAAGTTGATCTCAATCTCCGGCAAGCGTGCCTTCTGGACCTCAAATCCCTGCAGAAAGGCAGAGGCGACCATTTAGCAACCGTCCAGCACAGCGTCCGCAATTGCAGCCCCGCATGTCTTCGTGTCGGCTGTGCCGCCAAGGTCTGGTGTTCGCAAATCTTGTTCCGACAACACGCGTTCGATGGCGGTAACGATGGACGCACTCGCCTCATGCGCACCCAAATGTTCCAACATCATTGCAGCGGCCCAAATCTGGCCAACCGGGTTGGCGATGCCCTTGCCTGCGATGTCAGGCGCGGACCCATGTACGGGCTCGAACAAAGATGGGAATTTCCCCTCGGGGTTTATGTTGCCGGATGGCGCGATCCCTATGGTACCTGTGCAGGCGGGTCCAAGGTCAGACAGGATATCGCCAAACAGGTTGGAGGCGACCACAACGTCGAACCAATCAGGGTGCAACACAAACTGTGCGGTCAGGATGTCGATATGGAATTTATCTACTTTGATATCCGGATACTGCGTGGCCATTTCGGCAACGCGTTCGTCCTAGTAGGGCATCGTGATTGAGATACCGTTGGACTTGGTAGCCGACGTCAGGTGCCCGCCACGTTTTGCCGCCAGTTCAAAGGCGTATTTCAGGATCCGATCCACGCCGATGCGGCTCATAACTGTTTCCTGCACGACGATTTCGCGCTCTGTGTCGGGAAACATCTTGCCGCCGATGGAAGAATACTCGCCTTCGGTGTTTTCGCGCACGATCATCATGTCGATGTCGCCCGGTTTCCTGTTGGCGAGCGGCAATGGAACACCGGGCATCGCGCGCGCTGGGCGCAGACTGACATATTGGTCAAATTCGCGGCGAAACTGGAGGAGAGAGCCCCACAGCGAGATGTGATCGGGTACAACTTCGGGCCATCCCACCGCACCAAAGAACAAAGCGTCCGCACCACCCAACCGGTTCTTCCAGTCGTCGGGCATCATTTGCCCATGCTGCGTGTAGTAATCTGCCGAAGCGAAATCGTGGTCTTGAAAATCAAAGCCAAGATCAAAGCGTTTTTGGGCGGCTTTTAGGACCCGCACACCTTCCGGGGTTGTCTCTTTCCCGATGCCGTCGCCGGGGATGACTGCGATCTTCCAGCTGTTTGTCGGCATGTGCGTCTTCCCGTTTCCCCAATATTACTGTGGTTCAGTCACACAAGGCCGGCAAGCGATTAAGTGATGACGTTCGGCGCAGAGCGCCCGGTATGACGCTCAACCCCGATAATGGAATGCGCGGCGGCGATCACAGGGGCAAGGGCGGCTTGCGGTTCAAGGTCCAGATCGTTCGTCTCAAGCGTTTCAAGGTAAAGGCGCAGTGTCGCCCCGCTTGTCCCGGTGCCCGACAGGCGCACGACGAACCGCGCGCCACCTTCAAAGACAACCCGAACGCCTTGCTGGGACGAAGTGCTGCCATCGACCGGATCAAGATAGGCGTAGTCATCTGCGTGCGACACGGTCAGTTGACCTTCGCTGTGGTCCGCAAGCCCATCCAAGCGACCGCGCAACTCTGCCATCAGCGCGTCGGCCTTTTCGGTCTCAATGGCTTCAAAATCGTGGCGGGAATAGTAGTTGCGCCCAAAGCGCGTCCAGTGATCCGCCATGATCTGTGGCACGGATTTGCCAGTTGCTGCCATGATATTCAGCCACATGAGCACTGCCCAGACACCATCCTTTTCCCGCACGTGGTCTGAGCCTGTGCCAAAGCTCTCTTCACCGCATAAGGAAACCCGCCCATCATCCATCAGGTTGCCAAAGAACTTCCACCCCGTCGGGGTCTCGTAGCAATCCAACCCCAACGCCTCGGCCACGCGGTCGACAGCCGCAGAGGTGGGCATGGAGCGTGCAACGCCTTTCAATCCGTCCGCATATCCCGGGGCCACATGCGCGTTGGCCGCAATAACCGCCAGCGAGTCCGAGGGGCTGACATAGCAATTGGGGCCAACAATCATGTTGCGATCCCCGTCCCCGTCAGAGGCGCAACCAAAGCCCGGGGCGTCAGGTCCCATCATCTCGTCCATCAACTCGTGGGCCCAGGTGGGGTTTGGGTCGGGGTGCATGCCACCAAAGTCGGGCAGGGGGGTGCCATGTGTGACGGTGCCCTTGGCCGCACCCAGCGCATCCTCAAGGATCGCGCGGGCATAGGGGCCGGTGATGGCGCACATGGCGTCGAACCGGATCGTGAGGCCTCCTTGGATCATTTTGGTGATGGCCGGGAAGTCAAACAGGCTCTGCATCAGGTCGACATAGGCCGCTACCGGATCAACGATATTGACCTGCATGTCGCCCAGAGTACTGACACCGATGGCGGACAGATCGACCGGATCGTCCTGCCAGATGTGATAGCTGTCGATGCTTTTGGTGCGTTCAAAGATCGCGTTTGTCACGGCCTCCGGGGCGGGGCCACCATTTGGCATGTTGAACTTGATCCCAAAATCCTCGTCAATGCCGCCGGGGTTATGGCTGGCGGAAAGGATCACGCCGCCGTCTGTTTGCATTGTGCGGATCAGGTGGGATGCCGCGGGGGTGGAAAGTAGGGCGTTCTGACCCACAATCGCACGCGCCGCGCCATTGGCTGCGGCCATGGCCAGAATGGTTTGTGTAGCGACATCGTTGTGAAACCGACCATCGCCACCAACGACCAGCGTCTTGCCTGCGACCCCGCCAATGCCGTCAAACATCGCCTGCACAAAATTCTCAAGGTAATGCTCGCCCATGAACACGCGGCACTTTTTGCGCAGACCCGACGTACCTGGCTTTTGTCCCTCAATCGGTTTGGTCGCAATGGTCACTTTGCTCATTGGGTCGTCCTTTTAGAGTATCGGCGCCAGCGTAAAGACCGAGACTGACAGCGCGCTGACATGCACAGTCTTGCCGACGAGGCAGTAGGGCCCTTCGTCGGGTGCGGCAGTGTTCAAAATTCTTTCCCATGTTTTGTCGCGGGCGCATGGGGGCAGGACCACGTCCTGATCCACATCATTGTTGAACACCAGAAAAATCACGTCATCCGAAGCCGCATAGTAGGGCGTGGTTGAGGATGTGCGCAGTTCTACCCCGATCGTTTTGGTGCCGGGGTTCTCCCAATCTTCTCGAGTCGGGACCGTGCCATCAGGCAGGCGCCAGAACACATCTGGCTTTCCATCCGCGCTGCGGGGGCGGGAATGCAGGAACCGGGTCTGACGCAGCACTTTATTGTCACGGCGCAGGGCACTGAGTCGTTTGACAAATGCAAGCAAGTCCTGATCCGCACTGCCCCAGTTCACCCACCCAAGCGGGTTGTCCTGCCCAAACGTGTTGTTGTTGCCGTTTTGGGAATTGCCGATCTCATCTCCTGCCAGCAGCATAGGCGTGCCCTGAGACAGGAAGCCTGTGGCAAGTAGATTGCGTTGGCGTTGTGCGCGGGCGGCGTTGATCTCGGCATCGTCTGTCGGGCCTTCAACGCCCATATTGTCGGACCAGTTCGCATCCGTTCCGTCGCGGTTCGCCTCGCCATTGGCATGGTTATTCTTTTTGTCGTAGCTCACGACGTCGCGCAGGGTCATGCCGTCGTGACAGGCGGTGAAATTGATCGAGGACGTCGCTGCGCGCCCCGAGTGGTCAAACGTGTCTGCGCTGCCCGTCAGGCACCGGCCCAGTTTGCCCGTCAGTCCCGCATCGCCGCGCCAAAACTTGCGGATGCCATCGCGAAACTTGTCATTGTATTCCAGAAACGGATGCGGCCAGTTGCCCAGCTGATAGCCTCCGGGGCCAAGGTCCCATGGCTCGGCAATCAGCTTGACCCGGCTCAGCACCGGGTCTTGCCCCAGCGCATCCAGAAAGCCGCCATTGCGATTGAACCCTTCGGTTTCACGCCCCAGCACGGTCGCAAGGTCAAAGCGGAAGCCGTCAACATGCATGACCTCGACCCAATACCGCAATGAGTCCATGATCATACGCAGCACCATGGGGTGACGCACGTTCAGGGTGTTCCCAGTGCCAGTGTCGTTGACGTAATAGCGTTCGTTGTCCTGCAAACGGTAATAGGATTTGTTGTCCAGACCCCGGAAAGACAGGGTCGGCCCCAGATGGTTTCCTTCGCCCGAGTGGTTGTAAACGACGTCGAGGATCACCTCGATCCCGGCCGCGTGGAAACGCCGGACCATGGTCTGGAATTCCCAGATCCCCGCCTGATCCATGTATCGCGGCTCGGGCGCGAAAAAGCCGATGGATTGATAACCCCAGTAGTTCGACAGGTTCGCATCAACGAGGAATTTGTCATCAATAAAGGCATGCACGGGCAGCAATTGCACCGTGGTTACGCCCAGTTTGTTCAAGTGCTCAAGGATCGGCTCGCTCGCCATGCCAAGGAAGCGGCCGCGCTGGCCCCGCCGCAGGCCGGGGAATTCGGCTGTCATGCCTTTGACGTGGGCCTCATAGATCAGCGTCTCTGAGCCGCTGATTTCAGGGGGAGCATCCTTGCCCCACTCAAAACTCGGGTCGACCACAACCGACCGAGGCACATACGCCGCATTGTCGCGTCTGTCATAGCTCAGATCGGCTGTCTTGGCCCCAATGGTGTAGCCCATGACCGCGTCGTTCCACGCAACCTCGCCAATGATGCGCTTGGCGTAAGGGTCCAAAAGCAATTTGTTTGGATTGAACCGATGCCCGTTTTCGGGGTCGTAAGGTCCATGCACGCGGTACCCGTAGGTCGTGCCGGGCGTGATCCCTGCGATGTGGATGTGCCAGACATCGCCGTCCCGTTCCATCAACGGAATGCGCGCGATCTCAATCCAGCCGTCGTGGTCGAACAGGCACAACTCCACCCGCTCTGCATGTTCGGAAAAGACGGCAAAGTTGACGCCTTCGCCGTCAAAGGTCGCCCCAATTGGGTAGGGGCGGCCGGCAGACATCGAATGATGTTTAAGAACTTTCGGCAGATCATGTTGTGCGGAGACGTTCACTTGTTAAGCCCTTCATACAGAGCAGCGTATGCTGCGGACGAGGCCTCCCACCCCAGTTGCTGCTTCATTCCCCGTTTTTGCAGGCGGGTCCAGTCTGTTTTCTTGGCAAAGAGGTCTGTGACGTTGCGCAAGCAATGGGCAAAGGCCAGAGAATCGACCGGGTGAAACTGAAATCCAGTAGACGCATTTGACGACTGCGCCATGACATTGGCGTTTATTACACTGTCTGCAAGCCCGCCCGTGGCGGCCACAACGGGCACGGTGCCATAGCGCAAACCATAAAGCTGCGTGAGACCGCAGGGTTCAAACCGCGAGGGCACCAGCACCACGTCGCCACCTCCGAACATGCGGTGCGACAGCGCTTCGTCATAGCCGATGCGCAAGCCGATTTTGCCCGGATGATTGCGCGCCAGCACGCGCATCTGATCTTCGATGGTTGGATCACCACTGCCCAGAATGGCAAGCCCGCCGCCCGAGGCCACAAATTGCCCGGCGCAATCCGCGATCAGGTCCATGCCCTTTTGCGAGGTCAGGCGGCTAACGATGATGGCGAGCGGGCCGGTGATATCCGACAGACCGAATTCAGCCATCACCGCTTTGCGGTTCTTCGCCTTGCCCTTCAGCGATTTGGCGGAATAGGGCGTGATCTCGGGGTCGGTCTCCGGGTTCCAAACGTCCATGTCGATGCCATTCAGAATGCCGCTTAGATCGCCTGCCCGATGCGCGATTAGGCCATCAAGGCCCATGCCAAACTCGGGGCGCATCAACTCGGCCGCATAGGTGGGGCTGACCGTGGTGATTGCATCTGCATCCACAAGCCCGGCTTTGAGCGTGCTGATCTGGCCCCAGTATTCGAGGCCCTCGGACGTGAACTCGGAAATCGGCAGACCCATCGCGCCCAGCATGGCAGCAGGCGCAAGGCCCTGAAAGGCGATGTTGTGCACCGTCATCACGGTCGCGATGTCATGATCGCCGCCAAGTTTCAGGTACGTCGGCGCCAGTCCGGCCTGCCAGTCATGCGCGTGTAGCACCTCCGGGCGCCATCCGTCAGACAGCCCCTTGCGCGCAATGCACGCCGCCGCATAGGACAGCGCGGCAAAACGCACAGGATTGTCGGGATAGTCCGTCGGGTTGCCATAGGGCCCGCCGGGGCGGTCAAACAGATGTGGGGCGTCCAGCAGCAACACCTCGACGCCACCAGCCGCGCCTGCCATCACCCGCGCTGGGCCGCCCATCAGGTCCTTGAAGGTAAAGACTTTCTTTTTGGCGGCAGCCTTGTCGATCAGGCCGGGATAGGCGGGCAGCAGTGTCCGCATATGCCAGCCCGTCTGCGCCAGACCGGCAGGCAGCGCGCCCGCCACATCCGCAAGGCCCCCCGTCTTGATCAGGGGGACGCATTCGGAAGTGACGGACAGAACGCAACGCATGGACTTAGCCCAAAGCAGCCGCGCGTGCCGCGATCATGGGTTTGGTGATCAGAACCACGCCCCCATCCGACACACGGAACCACTTGGCATCTTCGACAGGGTCTTCTCCCACGACCAGACCATCCGGAATCTGCACACCCCGGTCAACGACGCATTTGGTCAGTTTCGCCTCGCGCCCGACTTCGACATAAGGCAGGGCGACCACCTGGTTCAGAGACGAAAACGAATGGCTGCGCACGCCGGTGAACAGCAGGGATTCAAGGATCTCGGAGCCTGAAATGATGCACCCGCCCGACACCATGGACGACACGGCCATGCCACGGCGCTTGTCCTCATTATGGATGAACTTGGCCGGGGGCACGCTTTCTGCATAGGTCCAGATGGGCCAGGAGTTGTCATAAAGGTCCAGCGGCGGTGTGAACTCGGTCAGGTCAATATTGGCGCGCCAGAACGCGTCAACCGTACCGACGTCGCGCCAGTAAGGCGCTGCTTCCAGACCGGACTGCACGCAGCTGTCGGAGAACCGGTGCGCCTGCGCTTTGCCGTTCTTGACGATCTGCGGGATGATGTCATTGCCGAAATCGTGGCTAGAATTTGCGTCTTCCATATCTTTGAGCAGCAGATCGCGCAGGAACGACCACTTGAACACATAGATCCCCATCGAGGCGAGCGCATGGTCCGGATCGCCCGGAATGCAGGGGGGATCGGCAGGCTTTTCAAGGAAATCGGTGATGCCGTCGGTGGCATCACAATGCATCACACCAAAGGCGGTCGCCTCCATCCGCGGGACAGTCAGGCAGCCGATGGTGACGTCCGCATTTGTGTCCACATGCTGTTGCAGCATGATTTCGTAATCCATCTTGTAGATGTGATCGCCTGCAAGAACGACAATATATTCAACGTCATAGCTATCGATGATGTCGATGTTCTGGGCGACGGCATCAGCGGTTCCAAGATACCATTTGTCTTCGGCCGTGCGCTGGGACGCGGGAAGTATGTCAAGATATTCGTTCCGCTCGGCCCGCAGGAACCCCCAGCCACGCTGGCAATGGCGGATCAGGCTGTGGGCCTTGTACTGGGTGGCGATGGCCATTTTACGAATGCCGGAATTGAGCGCATTAGACAGCGCAAAATCCACAATCCGGGTCTTGCCGCCGAAATAGACTGCTGGCTTGGCGCGGCTGTCTGTCAACTCTTTCAGACGGCTGCCCCGCCCACCCGCAAGCACAAAGGCCATCGCGCGATTGGAAAGCCTCTCGTTTGGTCTCGCTGTCATGTGTCGTCCTCCCCTTCAATCAATATGATCGCCGTCAGCGGAGGCAAGGTGACGTTGGCTGAATGGGCCTGACCCATCCACTCAATGTCTTCGGCGTGCACTCCTCCCAGATTGCCGCGCCCCCCGCCGCCATATTCTACGCCATCCGTATTCAGTGCCTCGCGCCAGTACCCCGACCCGGGCAGACCTACTCTGTGATCTGTCCGTTCAACCGGCGTCATGTTCAGCACAATCACCACACGCGGATCATCTGGTCCGCCTATGCGTTGGTAGACATAGATTGAATTCTCCATGTCGCCGCCGTCTATCCAGCCAAAGCCCGCCGGGCGGCAGTCGTTGAGGTAAAGCGCTGGCGTGGCGCGATAAAGCGCGTTGAGGTCTCGCACCAGCGTCTGGATGCCCGCATGGGCAGGCGCATCCAGCAGATGCCAATCAAGGCTCTGATTGTGGTTCCATTCGTCCCGCTGGGCAAACTCCTGCCCCATGAACAGCAGCTTTTTCCCCGGATGGGACCACATGAACCCGTAATAGGCCCGCAGGTTGGCGAATTTCTCCCAATCATTGCCGGGCATCTTTTCCAGCATCGACCCTTTGCCATGCACCACTTCGTCGTGGCTGATCGGCAGCACGAAGTTTTCCGAAAACGCATATGCAATGCCGAAGGTCATCAGATGGTGGTGGTATTTGCGGTTGATGGGTTCCTCTTCCATGTACCGCAACGTGTCGTTCATCCAGCCCATGTTCCACTTGAACCCAAAGCCCAGGCCGCCGTGATAGACAGGGCGCGACACGCCGGGAAAGGCAGTGCTTTCTTCGGCTACGGTCATGATGCTGGCATCTTCGCCATAGATGAAACTGTCGGTTTCCTGCAGGAAGGC
>ERZ1740072.121-NODE-121-length-36116-cov-5.786390_pt1 | contig 36116 bp, 35 predicted proteins | sample MGYA00581733_ERZ1740072 | MGnify/ENA primary metagenome ERZ1740072 (study PRJEB43018, sample SAMN04849741) | marine metagenome | isolation source: floating plastic debris | place: Pacific Ocean | collected 2008-08-30 | study: EMG produced TPA metagenomics assembly...
GGCGCATGGTGCCGCCTTTGGCATCGCCGACTTTGCGTTCGACCTTGTGGTTGCCCTGCACCCATTCCTTAAGGTGGTAGACGACCGGTTCGAACCGTTTTTTACCGGCTTCGTGGTCAAACTCCTCAGAACCCGCCGCCGTCAGTCCGGCGACGTTGCGCGCCGCTTCGATCACCGCCATCTGCATCCCGAGACAGATGCCGAGGTAGGGGACCTTGCGGGTGCGCGCGAATTCGGCGGCCTTGATCTTGCCTTCGGTGCCGCGTTCGCCAAAACCGCCGGGGACGAGGATGGCGTGGAAGCCTTCGAGGTGGGGCGCTGGGTCTTCGCGGTCGAACAGTTCTGCATCGACCCAATCCACCTTGACCCGGACACGGTTGGCCATACCGCCATGTGTGAGCGCCTCGGCAATGGATTTATAGGCGTCTTCAAGCTGGGTGTATTTGCCGACGATCGCGATGTTCACCACACCTTCGGCGTTGTGGATGCGGTCGCTGACGTCTTCCCATTTGGTCAGGTCGGGTTTCGGAGCGGGCGAGATCTGGAACGCGTCGAGCACCGCCTGATCCATCCCTTCGCGGTGATAGGCAAGGGGGGCGTCGTAGATGGTGCCAAGGTCCTGAGCCGCAATCACGGATTCGGGGCGCACGTTGCAGAAGAGCGCGAGTTTCTCGCGTTCTTTGACCGGGATCGGCCCTTCGGAGCGGCAGACAAGGATGTCGGGCGCAATGCCGATGGAGCGCAACTCCTTGACCGAGTGCTGGGTCGGTTTGGTTTTCAGCTCACCGCTCGCCTTGATGAAGGGCAGCAGCGTCAGGTGCATGAAGATGCACTGGCCGCGCGGTTTGTCCTGAGAGAACTGGCGGATGGCTTCAAAAAACGGCAGGCCTTCGATATCGCCGACGGTGCCGCCGATTTCGCAAAGCATGAAGTCGACCTCGTCGTCACCGATGCCGATGAAATCTTTGATTTCGTTGGTAACGTGGGGGATCACCTGAATCGTCTTGCCGAGGTAGTCGCCGCGCCGTTCCTTTTCCAGCACGTTGGAATAGATGCGCCCGGACGACACGGAATCGGTTTTGCGTGCGGCCACACCGGTAAAGCGTTCGTAGTGCCCGAGGTCGAGGTCGGTTTCCGCGCCATCATCTGTGACGAAGACTTCGCCGTGTTCAAAGGGCGACATCGTGCCGGGATCGACGTTCAGATACGGATCCAGCTTGCGCAGTCGGACAGAGAAACCGCGCGCCTGCAACAGCGCCCCGAGGGCCGCTGACGCGAGGCCTTTTCCAAGGGATGAAACACCACCGCCGGTGATAAAAATATAGCGCGCCATGTGGTGAGGTCTCCCGTGGTTCTTCTTTGGCAAAAGGCCATTTGCGGGAGGCTTGAAAAAGCGTTCCCCACGGGACCTCAGTATATAAGGATTCGGATGTTGGGGGCAAGCGATACGCTACATGATGTTGTAGCGCCTTGATTGCCCTCAAGATTTCGTTAGTCGGCGCTTGGCACCAGAGGTGCATCATCGCCCGATGTCGGTGGCAGCAGGTCGCCCCCGGGCGGCACCAGATCGTCGGCTGGTGTGTTTTGCGCAGGCGGAGTGATGCCCAGCTGGTCGATCACGGACGTCCCGGCGGCTTTTTGTGCCGCGATGATTGTCAGTGTGATCGATGTGATGATGAAGGCCACGGCAAGGATCCATGTCACTTTGCCCAAAGCTGTGCCCGCAGGCCGCCCGGTGGTCGCGCCACCGCCGCCACCCATGCCCAGGCCACCCCCTTCGGAGCGCTGCATCAGCACCACGGCAATCAGGCCGAGCGCGAGGAACAGATGGACGATAAGAACGACGTTTTCCATGGAGAGGGATCAAGGCCTTTGCTGCGCGATTGGGGGTATCTATGCAGAAATGCTTTGCCCCGCAAGTCGCCTTTCGTGCCAATGTGTCAGTGTTGCGATGCCCGTGCACATCTGGGGCTGGATTTCCCTGCGATCAGCGCGCAAACTTGAGCCATGCCCCATGATCATTCAGACCACGACCACCCTCATTCATTGCTGCCCTCGGATCCTGCCTTGCGGGTCAAGGCGCTGGAAACAATCCTAACGCAAAAGGGCCTTGTGGACCCGGCCGCACTTGATGAGATCATCGACACATACGAAAACCGCATCGGCCCACGCAACGGGGCCGAAGTTGTCGCCCGCGCATGGAGCGATCCTGACTTTAAGGCGGCGTTGCTGGAGGATGCCGACCCTGTTCTGGCAGAGCTTGGGTTATATGGCCGTCAGGGCGAGCATATGGTGGTGGTCGAAAACACCGACGATGTGCACAACATGGTCGTGTGCACTTTATGCTCCTGCTACCCGTGGCCACTGCTTGGCATCCCACCGGGGTGGTACAAATCGGACGCCTACCGCGCGCGCGCTGTGCGCGAGCCGCGCAAAGTGCTGGCCGAGTTTGGCGTGACCTTGCCCGAGGGCTGCGCGGTGCGCGTGTGGGATTCGACGGCTGAGGTGCGCTACCTTGTCCTGCCGCGACGCCCTGCGGGCACCGAAGGGTTGGACGCAAGTGCATTGGCCGATCTGGTCAATCGGGATTGTATGATCGGCTGCGGCCTTGCAGGTGCGTCATGACCCGGATCCATGACATGGGCGGGCGCTTTGGCGATGGGGCGGTAATCCCCGAACCCGAAGACGTCAAATTCCATGCCGACTGGCACCCGCGCGCACTGGCCTTGACGCTGGCCTGCGGGTCACTGGGATTGTGGAATATCGATGTGTCGCGCCACGCCCGCGAAACCCTTGCGCCAAAGGACTACGCGCGATTTGCCTATTACGAGAAATGGATTGCCGCGCTGGCGGATTTGCTGGTCGAAACCGGTGCGCTGGAGGCCGAGGAACTGGCAGCGGGGCAGGCGCAGGCAGACAGCCCACTCGCTGCCAAGGTGCTGAAAGCCGATGCCGTGGCAGGCGTGCTTGCGCGCGGCGGCCCGGCGGATCGACCAAGCAACGTAGCTCCGCGCTTTGCGGTTGGTGACAGCGTGCGTCTGCGTGCACGCCCCGAGAACATGGCGGTGCCGGGCGGGCACACCCGGCTGCCAGCCTATGCGGCGGGATCGCAAGCACGCATCGTGCGGCTGCACGGCAGCCACGTCCTACCTGACAGCAACGCCCACCGTTTGAGCGAAGCACCCGAGCCGTTATATGCGGTCGCACTGCGGGCGGCCGACATCTGGGCCCATCCCGAACATCCTGACGATGAAGTGATTCTTGATGTGTGGGACAGCTATCTGGAGCCCATATGAGGCCGGAACCCGCATTCGACACCCTGTGGCATGCACAACTCTTTGCTCTGACCGTTCATCTGAACGAGTCAGGCGTGTTCGCATGGCCGGACTGGGCACAGCGGTTCGGGGCGACGCTGGCCGCGCACGGGCTGGATAAGGAACTGAACGGCGGAGATGATTATTTTGCCGCGTGGCTCGAAACGCTGGAAGGGATGGTCGGCGATCTTGGCCACGCAACACCAGAGGCGCTGCAGTCCATGCGCGCCGCCTGGGAACGCGCCTATCTCGCCACGCCCCATGGACAACCTGTCCATTTGGAGTGATCCGCAAAAGGTCCAGCTTCTCTGATTTAAGAAAATCCCGGGGGAGGCCCGCAGGGACGGGGGCAGCGCCCCCCAATACGACGCCGTCTAGTCGTCGACGTCATCCATATCCGACTGACCAGAGAGCGCACGGCGCACGTGGCTCCAACTGAGACCGACCCCCAACACGAGAGACAGAGCAAACAGACCGAGCCACGTATTGAACCCCGGGTTATCAAGGCTCACGATACCCAGATCATAGAGCACCCACAGGATGGCCCCGACAAGCGCCAGCACCAACATCATTCCAAACGGGCCGATCGAACGCAGCGTGGCACGCAGATAAATGATGTAGCCCACCACCAGCAGCAGCCCGACAAGCACCGCGATGGACAGGTTCGCTGCGCCGTATTCCAGCACCCAGCGGACATAGTTGAACTCTGTCGGGTTGTAGGTCGCCGCCAGCAGTGCGAGGGCAAAGACCCAGCGCCAGAGAAAGCCTGTCATGATGTACGTCCCTGATCCATGTCGCGGCGTCATGCCGGGAAAATGCGCCAAGCTCAAGCATCGGGCGTCTTCAGCGTCTGTATTTTTGGTCCAAAGAAACTCAGATATCGGTTTGCCTCTGCCAGCCGCATCGCTATACGGGCGCGGGTTTCATCAGAAAGGGTCCATCATGGCCAACGTAGTGGTTGTCGGCGCGCAGTGGGGCGATGAGGGCAAGGGCAAGATTGTCGATTGGCTGAGCGAGCGGGCCGATGTGATCGCCCGCTTTCAGGGGGGCCACAATGCGGGCCACACTCTGGTCATCGATGGCACGGTCTACAAACTGCACGCGCTGCCCTCGGGTGTGGTGCGGGGCGGCAAGCTGAGTGTGATCGGTAACGGTGTTGTGCTGGACCCCTGGCATCTGCTGAGCGAGATCGAGACAATTCGCGCCCAAGGTGTTGAGATCACGCCCGAAACGCTGATGATCGCTGAAAACACGCCGCTGATCCTGCCCATTCACGGTGAGTTGGATCGCGCGCGCGAAGCGCAGAATTCCGTAGCCAAGATTGGCACAACAGGGCGCGGCATCGGCCCGTGTTATGAGGACAAGGTGGGACGCCGCGTGGTCCGTGTGGCTGATCTGGCCGATCCGGCGACGCTTGAATTGCGTGTGGATCGCGCGCTGGTCCATCACGATGCGCTGCGCCGTGGCCTTGGCCTGCCCCCGGTGGACCGGGATGCGTTGCTGGCCAGTCTCAACGAAATTGCGCCGCGCATTCTGGAATATGCCGCCCCGGTCTGGAAGGCGATGAACGAGGCTCGCCGCGCAGGCAAGCGCATCCTGTTTGAGGGGGCGCAAGGCGCGCTTTTGGACATTGATTTCGGCACCTATCCGTTCGTGACCTCGTCCAATGTCATTGCCGGACAGGCCGCGACCGGCGTTGGTGTTGGCCCCGGTGCCATCGATTTCGTGCTGGGCATCGTGAAAGCGTATACCACGCGTGTGGGCGAGGGACCGTTTCCGACCGAGTTGGAAGACGCCGATGGTCAGCGTCTGGGAGAGCGGGGCCATGAGTTTGGCACCACGACCGGACGTAAGCGCCGTTGCGGATGGTTTGATGCGTGTCTGGTGCGCCAGACCTGTGCGACATCCGGCGTCAACGGTATCTCTCTGACAAAGCTCGATGTTCTGGACGGGTTTGAGACGCTGAAAATCTGCGTTGGCTATGAGCTGGACGGCAAGACGCTTGATTACCTGCCCACAGCTGCGGATCAGCAGGCCCGCTGCACTCCGGTTTATGAAGAGATGCCCGGCTGGTCGGATTCGACCGAAGGCGCGCGCAGCTGGGCCGACCTGCCTGCCAATGCCATCAAATATGTGCGCCGCGTCGAAGAGTTGATCGATTGCCCCGTGGCCCTACTTTCCACCTCACCGGAGCGAGAGGATACCATCCTTGTCCGCGATCCTTTTGCCGATTGAGTGAGGTGCCCATGGCGTTGCGTTACAAGACCCGGAAATGGCTGGCATTGCTGATACTGGTTGTGGCCTTGCCGTTGTACATCGTTGTGGCTTTGAACCTCGTGACACTTTTCGAGCGACCTTCAGTGCTTGTGGAGTTGCTGATCTATGTCGGCTTGGGTGTCGTCTGGGCCTTCCCGCTGAAATTTGTGTTCAAAGGCATTGGGCAGCCTGATCCGGACGCGTGACGGAAGTAAGACTGTGGCGGTGGCGCCGTGCAAGTCATGGTTTTTTAGCAATCAGCGTCACAAACGGAACAAAGCTGTAGAGCATACCGGCATTTGCTCGCCGCATATATTCTTCTTCGAGCGCATCAGCGAGCGGCTGGCCGATCACGCCTTCTGCAACAAGGCGCGCGCCTGACATGCGCACCCACTGAAGTGCACTTGTGCCAGAGGTGACGACCCGATTCAAAACGCTGAAGTGGTCGACGGTGAGGCCAGCGTTGCTGACCAGAGGCTTCAGTTTTCCGATCAGCCAAGGATCTGTTACGGCCCCGTCCACGAAGGCGACTGCGCAAGCGTCAAGCGGGTCGCCCGGGACAATGCCCATCGCAGCCTTGGAAAAATCGGCATCACAGATGACCAGTGTTCCGTCGGCCCGCAGGATGCGCACCGCCTCGCTGATCAAAGTTTCGGGGTTTGTGACGTGTGACAGGACGGTATGAAGGATCGCCACATCGGCGGACCTGTCCTTGAGGTTCAGTTCGGCCCCGTTGCCGACGGCGAAGGACAGGTTTTGGCGGTCTTCGGCCAGCTCCTTGGCCTTTTTGGTCAGTGCTTCTGAGGGTTCCAGTCCGACAACCGAAGCCGCGGGAAACCGATCTGCGATCCGCCGTGTGATCCCACCGGTGCCAGACCCGATATCAATGATCAGGCCGCCATCTGGCACGTTCAGTTCGTCGAGGTAAGCTTCGATGACAGGTGTCATACTGGGATCCGCCGCGCGGGTTTCTAAAGCCGTGGCAATGAGTTCAATGATGTCGTCTGAGGCGGCGTCAACATTTGCAAACGGGTCGGACATGGGAGGGCTCCTTTATACGGGGGCTGGCAGAAATATTATGAACTTGAGGTCAATCCGCTTTGAAAACTCGGGGAACGTGCGTCACCCTTCGCATCAATGCAAGACTTTGCCCCGTTTTGGGTGCACGCGGCTTAACGCCGTGACGGGCAAGGACCGGGCAAATCGCTCGGGACGTGTCACCTGCGTGCGAAACCGGCATCGGCATCGGTCAATAAAAAAAGGCGCCCGAACAGAGGCGCCTTTTTCACGGGTTTGGTTGCAGCCTCAACCGGCAGCGCGTTGTTCCGGGCGGTAGCCGATGTCGCTGGTGACAGCAAAGCGGCCCCCTGAGATCTTTTCGATCTTGCCTGCACGCAGCAGCTGTCCAAAAGAGCGCAAGCTGTCTTCCCGGCTGAAGTTGTGTTCTTCGATCTGACGGACCTTGGTCATCAGCTGCGGGCGCGAGAACTGGTCTTGCCCTTCCACAAAGCTGAGGTAGCTGGCAGCCGCCTCGAGCAGTGCTGGCAGGTCGTTGGCGCCCAGTTCTGCGGCGTAATCCGCAAAGCTGTCTGCGCCTTGCGTTTCCTGTGCAACCTCTTGGGGTGCGGCGATGCGACGAGGGCGCACCGGACCTTTGGGCGTGGTGTCCACATCAACGCGTTGCTCTGCCACCAGTTTCAGAGGGGCCGGGCGTGCGGTTTCTGGGCGATCCGCGCGGCTTGCACCCACTTCGGGACGGCGCGGTTTGACCACTTCGGCCAGATCAGAGCGGAAAGCCCCCTCATCCTTGATCGAATCCTTACCAATGTCGGCGTCGGCCTTCTTGGCTTTGACGGCAGCCTTGAGATGGGCGAAGGCGTCGCGGCGGTTCGTGCCTTCGGGCTCTTCCATCTGGTTTTCCGCTTCGGCCATCAGGCGCGAAACATCGTCATCCTGCACATCAAGCGCCTTGGACTCAGCAGCAACCGCTGGCACGTCTTCGGCGGCACCGTCTTCAAAAAGCGCAGCCTCAGCAGCTTCGGGCTCTTCGGTTGCTTCATCCAGGTCAGTTTCCGCGACCGTTTCGCCGATATCGCTCATCTCAGCAGTGTCGGCACCGTCGGTATGTGCAGGCAGTTCAGCTTCGACTTGCGCCAGTTCGGCCAGCAATTCGGCTTCTTCATCGTCCGACAGGGTTGAAGCAGCTTCTGCGTCTTCTGTTTCCGCAGCTTCATCCTCGACCTGTTCAAGCTCACCGTTGGCAAGGGCGGCGTCGATGTCGGCGCGCTTGACCTTGATGACACGTGCGCGGCGAGGTGCCTGTTCCTCGTCGGCGTCGGCTTCGACACTGTCTGCCATTTCGGCAGCAATCGCGTCAGTTTCTTCTTCGTCGCTTTCGTCAGACGCTTCTTCGGTGTCAAAGAGGTTTTCGCCGTCGCCGCTGACATTGTCTGGCTCTTGGTCGGCTGCCATCAGGGCTGCGAGTGTATCCAGCCCGAGATCTTCTTCGGCGTCATCTGCCTCGGCAACTTCGACCTCGGCTTGCGCGTCACTTGTGTCTTCGGCGGTGTCATCGCCGTCGAACCGGGCCAGAAGGGCGGAAAGCTCATCTTCGCCCTCTGCTTCAACTTCTTCAGCGGCATCGGTTGCGTCATCAATGCCAAAGGCATCTTCGATGTCGCGCGCGGCTTCGGCCACCACGTCGTCAGATGCGGCTTCGTCCTCCGCTGCGAACTCATCGGTCAAGATGTGAGCATCGCCTTCGCTTGGGAGGTCCTCGGCGTGTTCGTCTTCGAACAACTCTTCTTCGGCTGAGTCCTGTTGGCCTTGCGAGACTACAGCGCGGATGCGTTGCAGTTTGGCGGCGATACTGTCAGCGGCCGGAGCGGGCGGTGTTTCGGCCTCGACGGTTTCAGCGACCGCGATGTCTTCACCTTCGTCCTCGGTTGTGTCGGCATCCTGATTGTCGGAGGCGGCAAAGAAGGCTTCGGCGTCCATCAGAGCATCGTCATCTTCGTCAGCGGCGGTTTCCGCATCCGCGGCCAGCTCTGCTTCGGTGTCGAGCACGGTGTCGGCGCCGATCGCGTCTGTTTCGATTTCGGTGGCGCTCGCGTCTTCGTCGATGCTCTCAACGTCGTACGCGCTCTCTTCGGCCACGACCTCGGCAATCTCGTCTTCAGCGGTTGCATCGGTGTCTTCAGCAACAGCCTCTTCGGCTGTTTCAGGCTCTGCGAGGGTATCTTCTTCGACCACCACAGGGGTTTCTTCGTTGGCCGTATCCTCGATGTCCAAAACAGTCTCGGGCGACTGAGTATCCTCCGTGGCAGAGGTTTCTGCGACGGCTGCGGCAATGGCTGCGGCGGCGATCGGCGCTGCCACGGTCTCGACACTGGCAGCGGCCTGAGCCTCTTCCTCTGGGGCTTCGGTTGCGCTCAAGACGATACGACCGTCATGCTGGCGTGCTTCAACCCGGCGCGAAATCTCGCGTTCGGCAATGCGTGTCAGCATCTCCGCATCCGGCACGGGCGGCTCTGCGCCAAAGTAGCGATCGTCGGCAGCCAGATCGCGGAAGTACTCCGCAATTGCCTTCATCGTGCCAAAGCTGTCGTCGAAACCTTCCAGCGTGCACGAAAAGGTGCCGTAGGAGACTGTCAGAATTTTGTTATTCATCGTCATCGGATGCTCGTCCTCTGCCTGTTTGCGGAGGGTTGTAGGCTACGATCCCGGACCAAAGCGGCCCGAATCTGTGATCTTTATCGTATCATTTTGAGGCGACATTGTGGTCTGTTTCAGGAAACTGCATTAAAAAGCCATGAACCAGATGATAATTCAAAGCAGCACTCCCGTAACTCTTTTGGGTGGCGGAGAGGCGTCAATCAAGGATGTTGAAGCTGCGATGGCCCTTGCGCCAACCTGCGTGGCGGCAGATGGCGGGGCTGAATTGGCCGCACTTGCGGGGGTTTCACTGGATGCGGTGATCGGGGATTTTGATTCCGTACTGCCCGAGACGCTGGCGCTGACCCCTTCGGAACGCCGACACCATATCGCCGAACAGGACAGCACAGATTTTGACAAGGCGCTGCGCAATATCGATGCACCTGCCGTGATTGGCGTTGGTTTTTTGGGCGCGCGACTGGATCATCAGCTGGCGTCGCTCAATGTGCTGCTGTCCCATCCTGACCGGGCTTGTGTGTTGTTGGGCGCCAGTGAGGTTGTGTTTTTGTGTCCGCCTGCGATGCGGTTAGACACTGTGGCCGGGGACGTGGTGTCGCTGTTTCCGCTTGCACCCATGTCGGGCACGTCGTCGGGGTTGCAGTGGGAGATTGACGGACTGTCCCTTGATCCAATGGGGCAGACCAGCACATCGAACGCGGCCACCGGCCCGATTACGTTAACCATGGATCATCCGGCGATGATTGTGATGCTGCCGCGCCGCTACCTGAGCGCCGTCACACAGGCGCTGGTGTCTGCGCCTCCATCCGCGCGATGGCCCGCTCGCGCAGGACAATATAAAGACCCGACGCAATCGTGATGCAGATACCTGTGGCCGCAAGGCCGTTGGGCAGGTCGGAAAAAATGATCAGGCCGATGATCGTGGCCACAGGGATTTCGAGGTATTGCATTGGCGCGAGGGTGGCCGACGGCGCGAACCGCAGGGACCACGTCATCAGCAGGTGTGCAAGTGTCCCAAGAATGCCAATGGCCGCCAGCAGCACCATTTCACGGTTGTCCACCTCGACCACTTCCAAAGGGGCGATGCCTGCGCTTTGGCTGAACCACAGCAAAGGCCCGAGGATGAAGACGGCCATGACGCCGCTTACCGCCTGAAGCCCGATCGGGTCGGTTTCCTTGGCGATCTGGCGTGTGACCAGCATGAAGACTGAGAAATTTACGGCCACAACAAGCGGCAGCAACGCGGGCCAGCCCACTTCAGCAAAGCTGGGTTGGACCACGAGCAGGGTGCCGATGAACCCAACGATGCAGGCAATCAAGCGCCGACTGCCGACTTCTTCGCCCAGCACGTATTTTCCGAGAATGAGCATGATGAACGGCATCACGAAAGCGATGGCCACGGCGTCGGCCAGTGGCAGGTATTGCAAAGCGGTGAACATGGCCCCTATGCCAAAAATGTGCAGCACGGTGCGCAGGGCTGTCAGGCGCAAAACACGCCCGCGCATTTTCCACATGCGCCGTCCCAGCCAGACCAGAGGGATCAGGATCACGGCCTGTATGGCGAAGCGGACGAACAGCAACTCTCCCAGCGGGACAGACTGGCCCAGCAGTTTGGCCACCGCGTCCCCCATTGGGGCCACGACGCAAAAGCCCAGCATCAGGAAGATGCCAAGGAGAGGGCGGTCTTGGGTCATGCGCTGCACCCTAGCAGTGGTTTTTTGAGGGGCAACGCTGCAATTGCAGCATGGGTGACGCGACTTGGCGTCAGGCTGTGTCTCGGTGGGTGGCACTGTTCCGCGCGATGCGCGGAATGCGCCCGCCCACCGACCCTTTATGCGGCGCGTTTCAGGTCAGGAGCAGCCTTGCGCCTCATCGAATGACAGTGTGACTGACGGCTTTTGGTCAAAAACGCGCTGTTTGTCATCCGTTTCGTTTGCCCGCGACACACAACGTTAACAGTTGGGCACGTTGACGGCCAAACCGCCCAGCGACGTCTCTTTGTACTTCTCGCTCATGTCCACGCCGGTCTGTCGCATGGTTTCAATGCAGGCATCCAGGGGCACCAGATGGGTGCCATCGCCGCGCAGGGCCAAAGACGCAGCACTCACCGCCTTGATTGCGCCCAGTCCGTTGCGTTCGATGCAGGGCACTTGAACGAGTCCGCGCACCGGATCGCAGGTCATACCCAGATGGTGTTCCAGCGCAATCTCGGCAGCGTTTTCGATTTGCTGAGGGGTGCCGCCCATTACTGCGCACAGGCCTGCGGCGGCCATTGCAGCGGCACTGCCGACCTCGGCCTGGCACCCGGCTTCGGCCCCTGAGATCGAGGCGTTGTACTTCACAAGCCCGCCGATGGCGGCGGCGGTGAGCAGGAAATCCTCGACATGGGCCTCGGAGCTGCCGGGCACGTGGTCGAGATAGTAGCGCAAGGTGGCGGGCAACACGCCCGCAGCCCCATTGGTGGGCGCAGTGACAACCTGACCCCCGGCAGCGTTTTCCTCGTTCACGGCCATGGCATAGACGGCCATCCAGTCATTGATCGTGTGCGGCGCATTGAGGTTCATGCCCCGTTCGGCCTGCAACTTGTCGTGGATGTCCTTGGCGCGTCGTTTCACGTTCAGACCACCGGGCAGGGTGCCATCGGTGCTGAGACCACGATCAAGGCAGTCGTTCATCACCTGCCATAGACGTTTAGTGCCGCTGCTCAGACTTTCGGGGGTGCCGCGTGACACTTCATTGGCGCGTTTCATCGCGGCGATGGATTTGCCGGAGGTGGCGGACATCTCAAGCATCTCGGCGGCGGACTTGAACGGGTAGGGGACTGGCGCACCTTCGTCCGTGGCCTTGCCTGCTGCGAGTTCTTCTTCGGTCATCACGAAGCCACCACCGATGGAATAGAATACCTGCCGCAGAATCACGTCCCCTTGCGCGTCTGTTGCCATCAGTATCATGCCATATGCATGGCCTGTCAGTAGTGTGTAGTAGGCAAAGGACAGGTCGGTCTTGGGGTCGAATGCAAGCGGTGGAAGGCCATCCGGGTGCAGCGTGTGGTCCTCGGCGAGAGCCGTGAGCGCCGCTTCAGCGTTATCGCGGTCGTACGTATCGGGCACAAACCCGGCGAGGCCCAGGATCGTCGCCCGGTCGGTGGCGTGTCCGACACCGGTGAACGCAAGGCTGCCATGGAGGGAGGCGCGCACTCCGGCAAACTGGAACGGAGAGGCGCGCATCATGTCCAGAAACCGCGCTGCCGCCACCATTGGTCCCATCGTGTGGGAGGAAGACGGGCCAATGCCGACCTTGAACATCTCAAATACAGACAAAAACATGTTAAAGGGCTGATCCTTCAGGTGGGTTTGGGCGCTTGGGGGCCGTGAACGGGTGTGGCCCCAGCCCCTCGGCCACAATGGCGCGGAGTGTGGCCTCGGTTTGCTCCATACGCTGGGCAAAGTCCATCAGTCGCGGATGATCGGCAAGGTCAAACCACGACGGTCCCCCATAGATCGCACACCAGCGCAGCAGAGGAGCGAGGTAACAGGACATGGCCGAAGGTGGTCCTTCTAGCCAGTCAGTATCTGTCGCCGTTTCCAGCAAAGTAAGAAGCCGAGTAATCCGCTTGCGCGTCGGCGCACGCAGGTGTTCGATGTCGCCGTCGGTGTAGAGATGCGGATAGAACAGCATCCGCTGGCTTGGATGCAGTGTGTTGCCCAGCCAGACGAGCCATTTGAGGGCCGCTGCGCGGGCAGCGCCGCTGTCTGGCATCAGTGCCCCGTGCTGTTCGTGCAGATAAAGCAGGATGGCAGCGGTTTCGAACATGACGCCATCGCCGGTTTCCAGTGTCGGAATCAGACCGTTCGGGTTCAGAGCGAGATAGGCGGGGCTGGATTGAGCGTTGCTGGCCCGGTCGACAAGTCTTGTATCATAGGGCTGATCAAGAACATCCAGCGCCAACCGGATGATCAATGAGGCGTTGTCTGGGGCGTAGTGAAGGACGTAGCGCATAGGAGCAGGCGTAGCGCGATCATGCGGCAGCGGGTGGTCAGGAAGCGACCCATCGGGGGAAGTTTCGGGCAGGCTTAACCTTGCTTTAACCTTGGTGGCTTTTGCTGAGGGCAGGAGGAGCTGCCCCATGCGTATGATTCTTGTCCTGATGTCCGTGATTGCCTGCCTGATGCCTTGGCGTGTCGCATTATCGAGCAGTGTGAGCGTACCCGTTGCTATCTCAGCGGATATGACACCAAGTCCACCGGGTCACTAAAACCGCGCAAAGTGTGTGGGCCTTCGTCCGTGCCTTTGATTGGGCAGAGGTCTGCAAATGCGTCTGTGGCCAGCAACGGGGTGTCGAGCGTGCGCGTCATCCCCTCGCACCGGCTGGCAAGGCCCACTGCGGGCCCGGTCGCGGTAAAGTCGAGGCGGCGCGCGGTGCCTACATTGCCGTAAATCACGGTGCCCATATGCAGACCGACGCCAAATTGGATCAGCGGTAAACCGTCGTTACTCCGTGTCTGGTTGGTGTGATCAGCCCGTGCGAACGCCTCTTGCGCGCTGTTCAAAGCGGCGGCGCACATATTGGCACGGGGCCGTTTTTCGTCATCAAAGGGAAAGATGGCGAGAACGCCATCACCAATGAATTTCAACACTTCGCCGCCATGTTCGTCGATGGCAGTGGCCACGCATTCGAAATAGGCGTTGACGGTGTCCAGATAGGCTAGGGTGTCCAGGCTTTGGGAAAGGTCGACGGATCCGCGCAGGTCCGAATAGAGGATTGCGCATTCGATCTGCTGGCCATCGCCGCGTTCAACCTGCCCGTTCAGCACCTGTTTGCCGCTGATCGAGCCAAGATAGGTTTCAAGGATTTCACCAGCCACAAAGCGTTCAATATCGGTGCGTAAGCATACGCAATACGCAGGCAGGATGCGTTCCAGACCTTCAAGATCAGACTGTGAAAATCCGGAAAACCGCTTGGTCGTGAAAGAAGTGGAGGCCCCACGAAACGTGTCGGAGATATGGGCGTATAAGTCATGTGTGCGTCCGAAAGAACGGGCGAAGGCCACATATTCCGTCATGCCACGCGCTGCCAGCTGTTCGAACATGGGAAACTGCTTGACCTGTTCAGGGTCCGTCAATTTGGCATGCAGACGGGTTTTCTTGCCTTTGGACAGCTCCGCAAAAGGGGTGTTCAGATCGAGCCCGTTGCGCACAACGCTGCGCGGGACGATCTGCGTTGAAACATGTCCTGTCTCGCGGTCCCATTGCAGGTCCAGAAGACCGATGGTCGGATGCAGGATCGACCGCCCGGTGCTGATACGGGCGACGGGCACGCCACCTTCAACCAGTCGTGTGGCCAGTCCCTCGAGCGTATGTTGGATGTCGTCATCGCCGAGCGCCTGTTGCAACAGCCACGTGTTGATGGTGTCAAAAAGGTCTGCCACGTCAGAAAATGCCTTTGGTCAGAAAGAAAGGAAGTGTCGCGCCTCCTGTGTTTCGCAAATTAAGCCAATTGTCACCTCTTGGCGGTCTTTTGTCTGCCCATGGGGTCGCAACACGGCTGGCCTGCCCCTATAACGCCATGACCATTCGGGGAGTCGCCACATCATGACCGGAGAACTGTCGCCAATCGATAAGGCCAAATTTGTCGCCGCGAGGCGTGCCGCAGACTATGTCGAGGACGGGATGCGTGTGGGTCTGGGCACCGGTTCGACTGCTGCGTGGCTGGTGCGCTGTCTGGGCGAACAGGTGCGCGATGGAGGCTTGCGCTTCAAAGGTGTCCCGACATCTTCGCGCACCGCCGATCTGGCCCGTGAGGTCGGAATCGAAGTGATCAGCCTTGATGAAGCAAAGTGGCTCGACATCACAATTGACGGGGCGGACGAATTTGACGGCGATCTGAACCTGATCAAGGGCGGAGGCGGGGCCTTGCTGCAGGAAAAGATCGTGGCCACTGCATCAGACCAAATGGTGGTGATTGCCGACATCGGCAAAGAGGTCGAGCATCTGGGTGCTTTCCCGCTTCCGATTGAAGTGATCCCTTTTGGCTGGCAAACCACGCAGGCGCTTGTCGAAGAGACGCTGATTTCCATGGATGTTTTGGGCCGCCAGTCCTCAATGCGCATGAACGGCGACCGCCCGTTCATCACGGATGAGGGCAACTACATTCTGGACCTGAATTTACAGCGCATTGGCAATCCCCGCCAACTCGCACTTGTGATCAACCAGATGCCGGGTGTGGTTGAAAACGGGTTGTTCATTGATATTTGTGACGCGGTTGTCGTCGGATATGGCGACGGGCGCGTCGAGACGCGTGACATCAATGAAGGCACTGTTGAAAAGGACCGGATCGATTTTCTTGAGACGGACAACCTCTTCAAGGACCTTGCAGAATAGGAACGACCCGCATGGCAGACTATGATTATGACCTTTTTGTCATCGGCGGCGGGTCAGGCGGCGTTCGCGCAGCCCGTGTGGCAGCGGGGGATACCGGAGCCCGAGTGGCGTTGGCCGAAGAGGATCGCTATGGCGGGACATGTGTGATCCGGGGCTGCGTGCCCAAAAAGCTGATGGTCTTTGCCAGCGAATTTGCTGACACGGCGAGCGTTGGCAGCGCCTATGGGTGGAACATGACGTCTGGCACCTTTGACTGGCAGAACTTTCGTGGTCGGTTGGAAAATGAGCTGGATCGCCTCGAAGATGTGTATCGTTCGCTTTTGAAGTCGTCTGGTGTGGATACGTTCGACGCGCGCGCACGCCTGAAAGACAAGCATACGGTCGAACTTTCCAGCGGCGAAACGAAGACCGCCAAAACCATTTTGGTGGCCACAGGTGGCCGTCCGGTGCGCCCGGACATTCCGAATGCCGATCTGGGTATTGTCAGCGACGACATCTTTCATCTCGAGGCGTTGCCAAAGTCGATCCTGATCATCGGTGGCGGGTACATCGCCTGCGAATTCGCCTGCATCCTGCACGGGTTGGGGGTTGAGGTGACGCAATACTATCGCGGGGCGCAGATATTGCGCGGGTTTGACGACGAGGCACGTGGGCTGATTGCGGAATCCATGCGGGATCGCGGGATCGAGCTTTATACCGGCACGAACATCGTGGAAATGTCGCCGGCTGGCGATGATCATTCCATGTCGGCCATTCCAACTGCGTCCGATGCGGCAATGGGTGCGAGTGCTCAGCAGACCCAAGTCATGGCGAATGAAAATACGTCCGAAGCTGCAAGCCCAAGCCGGGGTGGACCCGTGTGGGTCAAGGCCACAAACGGACGCGAACGGGTGTTTGATGCCGTTCTTTTCGCAACCGGGCGCAACCCGAACACAGACAATATGGGGCTCGAGGATGCGGGGGTCGAAATTGGGCGACGTGGCGAGATCATCGTTGACGCGTTTTCAAAAACCGGCGCTGACAGTGTCTATGCCATCGGCGATGTGACCAATCGTGTGAACCTGACGCCAGTGGCCATCCGCGAAGGCATGGCGTTTGTCGAGACAGTGTTCAAGGACAACCCCACGGCCGTCGATCACGAGCTGATCCCATCCGCCGTCTTTACCCAGCCTGAAATGGGCACTGTGGGGCTGAGCGAAGAAGACGCGCGCGAGCAGGAGGAGATCGAGGTGTACTGCACGTCCTTCCGCCCGATGCGCACAGCATTTGCAGGCAAACCTGACCGCGTTTTGATGAAGCTGGTGGTCAGCAAAGCCAACCGCACGGTTCTGGGTTGTCACATCGTCGCACCTGATGCGGGCGAAATGATCCAATTGGCCGGGATTGCAATAAAAATGGGTGCAACCAAAGAGGATTTCGATCGGACGGTTGCGGTTCACCCCACAATGTCCGAAGAGATCGTAACCATGAAGACACCCATGCGGACTGCTTGAATTCTCGGCAAAAAAGCACAGGTTACGGGACAAGATGCAGCGCGGCTGCATGGTAAAAGGAGAACGACACCACATGGCTGGCAATACGGGCGGCCCCTGGGGGGGCGGCGGAAATTCGGGCGGCGGTGATGATGGACGTGGCAATGGCCCGCGCCGTCCTGACCGGAACAACGGCGGGCAGCGTCCCGGCAACGATGGTCCGCAAATCCCCGAAATCGATGAACTGGTCAAAAAAGGCCAGGAGCAACTGCGCGTTCTGATGGGTGGCCGCGGTGGCGGCAACACTGGCGGCGGCAGTAGTGGTGGCGGCGGTGCAGGGCCGTTCCTGACACGCGGCACGATTGGCATCGCTGTCGTGGCGGCCTTTGTTCTGTGGGGGTTGGCGAGCTTTTATACCGTCCGACCCGAAGAAAAATCGGTCGAACTGTTTCTGGGCGAATTTTCCAGCATCGGTGAGCCAGGCCTGAACTTTGCTCCATGGCCTGTTGTTACTGCTGAGGTGATCGCGGTGACAACGGAACGCACCGAAGAGATCGGTGTGGGACGTCAAGGTTCTGATGCTGGTTTGATGCTGACCGGTGATGAAAACATCGTCGACATCGACTTTCAGGTGCAGTGGAACATCAACGATCCAAGTGCCTACCTCTTTAATCTGCGTGATCCCGAGCAAACCATTCGCGCTGTGTCTGAATCTGCGATGCGTGAAATCATCGCTCAATCTGACCTTGCGCCGATCCTGAACCGGGATCGTGGTGTGATCGGTGATCGCTTGCAGGACCTGATCCAATCGACCCTCGACAGCTACGACAGCGGCGTGAACGTCATTCGTGTGAACTTTGACAAAGCGGACCCCCCGGTTGAAGTGATTGACGCCTTCCGCGATGTTCAGGCAGCTGAACAGGAACGGGACCGTCTGCAAAACGTGGCTGACGCCTACGCCAACCGCGTTCTGGCTGAGGCCCGTGGTCAGTCTGCCCAGCTTCTTGAAGAGGCCGAAGGCTACCGCGCCCAGCAAGTCAACCAGGCCGAAGGTGAAGCGTCCCGCTTCTCTGCCGTTCTGGAAGAATACGCCAAGGCACCGGATGTGACCCGCAAGCGTCTTTATCTCGAGACGATGGAGAGTGTTTTGGGCCAAATGGACAAGATCATTCTGGATGAATCCGCTGGTGGTGGCGGGCAGGGCGTTGTGCCGTATCTGCCGCTCAATGAACTGCGCCGTGGCACGGGAGGGACGAACTGATGCGTCGAGCAACATATTTACTGCCGATTATCGTGATCCTCGCCGCTATCGGCCTGTCCTCGATCTACATCGTGGACGAGCGTGAAAAGGGTCTGGTTCTGCAATTTGGCCGCGTCGTCGCTGTCAAGGAAGAGCCCGGGCTGGCCTTCAAGATTCCGCTGATTCAAGAGGTTGTCCGCTATGATGATCGCATCCTCAGCCGCGATATCGACCCGCTTGAGGTCACGCCGCTGGATGACCGCCGACTGGTTGTGGATGCTTTTGCCCGCTACCGGATCGTGGATGTGAACCAGTTCCGACAAGCTGTTGGTGCAGGTGGCATTGCTTTTGCCGAAGATCGCCTCGATTCGATCCTGCGCGCTGAAACACGGGAAGTGCTGGGTTCGGTGTCTTCAAACGACATCCTGAGTTCAGACCGTGCTGCATTGATGCTGCGTATCCGCAATTCGGCCATTGCAGAGGCCAGTGCGCTGGGCATCGAGATCATCGACGTGCGTCTGAAGCGGACTGACTTGCCAACTGAAAACCTCGACGCGACCTTCGAGCGGATGCGTGCGGAACGTGAGCGTGAGGCCACAGACGAACGCGCCCGTGGTAACGAGGCCGCCCAGCGTGTGCGTGCTCAGGCAGACCGGACCGTGGTGGAACTGGTATCGGACAGCGAACGCCAGGCCGAGATCATTCGTGGTGAGGCAGATGCCCGCCGCAACGCGATCTTTGCCGAAGCCTTTGGTGCGGATCCTGAATTCTTTGAATTCTACCGCTCCCTAACTGCTTACGAACGTGCGCTTAAGGGCGACAACTCGACTATGGTCATGTCGCCAGACAGCGAGTTCTTCAACTACCTGCGCTCCGATCAGGGGTCGCGCAGCGTCGAAGGCGACTGATGGCCTGGGTACTTCTTGCCCTCGGACTTGTGATGATTGTGGAGGGGCTGGCCTATGTGCTGGCCCCTTCGCTTATTGAACGGGTGTTGGAGATGCTGCGGACTCTGCCGTTGCCGGTTCGTCGCCAGTTCGGTGCTCTGGTATTTGTTTCCGGCTTGATGTGTTTGTGGCTGGCCTTTTTTCTGGGCCTTTAGGGCGTCGATCTTCACGCAGTGGTAACGCAGTATTGAAACGATCCCGATCAAAGCCATCTTTAATGTTGCAACGATGCAACCCTACATGCACCCTGTGCGCAATGCCGCATATTTGTGTGCAAACGGGCCAAAACCGGCCAAGTGACGTTCCAGGAGAAACCTGATGCAAAGACAGGCAATCGCTATATCAAAGCAGTTACCAAACCAAAACATGATGCGGGCCGTGTGGCTGGGCGTCCTCGCGCTCGCCTTTGTGCTGGTGCAGGCCGTGATGGCATATGCCCGCCCCGAAAGCCTCGCGCCGCTGGCCGAACAGATCAGCCCGTCGGTGGTGAACATCACGACCTCCACGGTGGTTGAAGGGCGAACAGGTCCACAGGGTATCGTTCCCGAAGGCTCACCGTTCGAGGATTTCTTTCGCGAGTTTCAGGACCGCAATGGGCAGGGCAATCGCCCCCGCCGCTCTTCGGCCCTTGGCTCCGGGTTCGTGATTTCCGAGGATGGCTATGTTGTAACCAACAACCACGTGATCGAAGGTGCAGACGAGATTCTGATTGAATTCTACCCTGGCGACGGGCAGCCGCTCGAACAGCTGGAAGCCGAAGTGGTGGGAACTGATCCAAACACAGATATCGCGCTGCTCAAGGTTGAGGCGGATCAGGCGCTCAAGTTTGTGCCGTTTGGCAATAGCGATACTGCCCGCGTCGGCGACTGGGTTGTCGCGATGGGCAACCCGCTGGGTCAGGGCTTTTCCGTGTCCGCGGGGATCGTCTCCGCGCGCAACCGTGCCCTGAGCGGCACATATGACGACTACATCCAGACTGACGCGGCCATCAACCGGGGCAACTCGGGTGGTCCGTTGTTCAACATGGACGGTGAAGTGATTGGCGTGAACACAGCGATCCTGTCGCCCAATGGTGGCTCGATTGGCATCGGGTTCTCGATGGCGTCCAACGTGGTGACGCGCGTTGTGGACCAGCTGCAGGAATTCGGCGAAACACGTCGTGGGTGGCTGGGCGTGCGCATTCAGGACGTGACCGATGATATTGCTGAGGCGATTGGTCTTGAACCTGTAGCGGGTGCTTTGGTGACCTCGGTACCCGAAGGTCCGGCCATGGACGCGGGCATGCAGGACGGTGACGTGATCCTGAGCTTTGCAGGTGTCGACGTTGAAGATACACGCGGGCTGGTCCGGCAAGTGGGCAACAGCCCCGTGGGCGAAACGGTGCGTGTTGTGGTCTACCGTGACGGCGAAACCGTCACTCTGCGCGTGACTCTGGGCCGCCGTGAAGAAGCTGAAGGTGCCGTGCCTGCCGCTGTCGAAGCGCCTGACGGTGAGCCGGAAGCCCCCGTGACCCAGGAAGTTCTGGGTCTGACGCTCAGCACGTTGACCGAAGAGATGCGCACCGAGCTGGGCCTTGGCGATGATCAGGACGGTCTGGCGGTCATGGCTGTAGATGAGACCAGCGAAGCCTATGAAAAGGGTTTGCGGGCGGGTGATGTGATCACCGAAGCGGGTCAGCAAAAAGTGACATCCATCGCGGATTTTGAGACGCGTCTGGAAGAGGTCAAGGAAGCCGGGCGCAAGTCGCTGCTGTTGCTTGTGCGCCGTGCTGGTGACCCACGCTTTGTCGCGCTGAGCCTCGAAGAATAGGCTGCTAATTTTCTGAAATTAAAAAAAGGCGCTCCGTTTGGGGCGCCTTTTTTTGGATTCCTGCGAATGCGTATCCGCGCTCAGGTGGGCTCTGCCGCTCGCGGCACAGCGATCAAACCCAGTTTGCGGGCCGCCGCCACAGACAGTGTTTTGCTGTCGAGCCCTTCATCCCGCTGATAGCGCTGGATTGCGGATTGGGTTGCCTTGTCCATCTCGCCCGTGATCGGCCCGCGATGATAGCCGCGCGCGCCAAGGGCACGTTGTAATGATGAGACGAACTCAGGTGTGAGATCGTCAGCGCAAGGCACTTCGTACCATGTGTCGAGGCGGGGTTTGACAACCTCTTGATAGGTTTCGTCCTTGTAGACGGGCGCGGCCTGCACCCTTCCATCGCTGCTGATCTGGGCAGGCTGGAGCAGCACCTTGCGGGTGACCGTTTCCACCACGGCGGGGCTGACCGTCTTGCCCCAGCATGTGCCCGGCGCAGCACCCGGCGGCGAGGTGGCCAGTGAGATGGGGTCGATGTTGGAAGAGGTCACAACCGCGTTTTCAGCGCAGGCTGTCACCACAAGAGCTGCCGCGAGGGCAGGGATGTAGGATATAGATCGCATGCTCGCGCCTCTGTCTGGGCTTTTCCAAAGCATAGCGTGGGGTATTCGGTCTGCCTAGCCCCGCGCGTGGCCGGGTGATTGTGCTGTTGCCTGCGTGCCAGTGTCGGGCTCTGACGCAACTTGCCGGCGCGGTTACTTGCGCCCGTCCCATGTTTCGGTGCGCGCCTCTGCCGCCATCTGGCGGCCAGTATCCTCGGCCAGAAGCTGATCTAGCAGGGGCGAGATATCTTCGATCTCTTCGGCCAGCACATGGGTGACACTGTGGGCGCGCTGCATCCGCCCGGTCACGCGCAGCATGCGGCCCGCCACCACCGCACGGCGAAAGCGTTCGTAGATGTGGCGCCAAACGATGATGTTGACCACGCCCGTTTCATCCTCAAGCGTGATAAAGATGACCCCTTTGGCCGTGCCAGGGCGCTGGCGCAGGATCACAAGGCCGGCAACCGAAATACGCGCGTTTACCGGAGGGGCGCTCAGATCGCAGGCCCGCAAGCAGGATGGCGGGCGCGGCCAACCGCGCGCCGATGAGTCTGGCGGGGATGGGGACAGATTTTGAGCAACATACATGAGAACAAAAATAGAACAAACGGCTTTCATGGCAAGTGGAAAAGGGTATGCGTCGAAAAGGGGCTGGCGGGGCGAAAAAGGGACAGCTAGAACCTGTCAAAGCGACAAAACCGAAGGGGCACATTTCATGGCCAAGATTACCTATATCGAACATGGCGGCACCGAACATGTGGTGGACGTGGCCAATGGCCTGACGGTCATGGAAGGTGCGCGGGACAACAATATTCCGGGCATCGAAGCCGACTGTGGCGGGGCCTGCGCCTGCTCGACCTGTCATGTCTATGTTGCGGCCGACTGGGTCGAAAAGCTGCCTGCCAAGGACGACATGGAAACCGACATGCTCGATTTTGCCTATGAGCCTGACGAGACCCGGTCGCGCCTGACGTGCCAGTTGAAAGTCACCGACGCGCTGGATGGTCTGGTCGTGCAGATGCCGGAAAAGCAGATCTGATCTTGGCCGGAGCGCCGCGTCTGCTGTCGCGCTTTTTGAAAGCACCCGCCCGCGGCGCGCTGCTGGCGGTGTGCCTGTGGCCGGCGCTGCCGGGTGGCGTCGCCGCGGACACAATTGCATCCGCGCGCTACTCAGAACCCACGGACAGATACGCGCATGGTGTGCTTGGCGATGCCATCGAATGGGGCGCGCTTGAGCTGACCCTCACGGATGGGCGCACAACCACATTCACCCTGCCGACAGACCATGTGTTCGAAGACGTCGCCCCCCGCCTTGTTGATCTGGACGCAGACGGCGCACCAGAGGTCATCGTCGTCGAAGCAGACGTTACGGCAGGTGCGGCCCTGGCTGTCTACGGGCCAGCAGGCAAGATCACCGAAACCCCGCATATCGGCACACGCAACCGCTGGCTGGCCCCGATTGGAGCGGCGGATTTAGATGGGGATGGGATCGTCGAAATCGCCTTTGTCGACCGTCCACATCTAGCCAAAACCCTGCGCGTCTGGCGTTATGACTCTGAAACCTTAATGCAAGTAGACTCGCTTCAGGGTGTCACAAACCACCGGATCGGCGAGGTTGATATCGCAGGCGGCATTCGCACCTGTGTGGATGATCCTGAGATGATTGTCGCCACTGCCAACTGGTCACAGCTTGTCGCCGTCACATGGAACGCAGACGGGTTTGTCACAAAACCGATAGGCAACACCACCTCACGCGCTGCTTTTGCCCGGGCTATGGACTGTCGCGATCCATAGAGGCGCCTTCGGTTCCTACCAGCACTTCATCACTTCTCTGATTTAGAAAAATCCCGGGGGCGGCGCACCGCGCCGGGGGCAGAGCCCCCAACTGCCCGGCCTGGTCGTCACACCAACAGGTGCTCGATGTGAACCACAGCGGTGTCAGTCCAAAGCGCGCCAACCAATATCACGCCGACAAAATCCACCCGGGAAATCGATCTTGTCCACCATGTCATAGGCTGCAGTTGCCGCCTCTCTCAGGCTGTTGCCGCGTGCAGTGACGTTCAAAACACGGCCCCCCGCGGCCATGATTGCGCCGCCGTTCGCTTTGGTGCCAGCGTGAAACACCATCTGACTGCTGGTTTCGGGCAAGGCGTCCAGCCCGCCGATGACAGCGCCTTTGTCATAGGCATCCGGATAGCCATTGGCCGCCATCACAACGGTCATGGCGTGATCGTTGGCCCAGTTCACTTGCGCATCGGCCAGGCGCCCTTCGGCTGCGGCATGCATCAGATCAAAGGCTTGTGCGCCCAGCCGCATCATCAGCACCTGACATTCCGGGTCGCCAAAGCGCACGTTGTATTCCACGAGGCGCGGCGCGCCGTGCTCGATCATCAGCCCGACGTAGAGCACCCCTTGATAGGGCATGCCGCGTCGCGCCATTTCGGCCATGGTGGGGCGAACGATCTCGTCAAGAGCACGACCTGCGACTGTCTCGCTGAGGACTGGGGCAGGGGAATACGCGCCCATGCCGCCCGTGTTCGGGCCCGTGTCACCCTCACCAACGCGCTTGTGATCTTGCGCGGAGCCGATGGGCAGGACGTCGGTGCCGTCGCATAGCACAAAGAAGGATGCCTCTTCACCGGTCATGAACTCTTCGATCACGACTTCGGCGCCAGCCCCGCCAAAGACGCCTCCGAACATGTCGTCGATGGCAGCGTGGGCCTGTGCCACGGTTTCGGCGATGATAACGCCCTTGCCTGCGGCCAAACCGTCGGCCTTGACCACGATGGGGGCACCCATGTCTGACACATAGGCCCGCGCGGCACCGGCGTCGCTAAAGTGGCCGTAGGCTGCCGTGGGCGCATCAACGGCGGCGCAGATTTCCTTGGTAAACGCTTTTGACGCCTCAAGCTGTGCGGCGGCCCGGCTGGGGCCGAACACCAGAATGCCTGCATCGCGCAAGCGATCGGCCACGCCTGCGGCCAAGGGCGCTTCGGGGCCGATGATCACAAAATCGATGGACTCCTCTTCGACGAAAGTGGCCACCGCCCCGCCGTCGCAGATGTCCAGCGCAGCGCATTCGGCGATGGCCGCGATACCGGCATTTCCCGGCGCCACCACCAGCCTGTCGCATTTGGGGTTTTGCAGCACGGCCCATGCGAGTGAGTGTTCGCGACCGCCGCCGCCCAAAATCAGAATGTTCACGGGCGCACTCCTTGGCCTTTGTCACCTCGCGTTCTAAGCTGCACGCGCGATGCACACAAGGACAGCCCATGGACCTTCTTGACGATCCCGTGCCAGGGTCAAATACGCCAGAATTCTCGGTCTCTGAAATTGCCGGTCGGGTCAAAAAGCTGATCGAGGGCGAACTGGGCTGGGTCCGCATCAAGGGCGAGGTCGGGCGCGTGGTGTTGGCGCGCTCGGGTCATCTCTATTTCGATCTCAAAGACGAGCGCAACGTGCTGTCCTGCATGACCTGGAAAGGGCAGGTGCCCGAATTGGGAACCATGCCCGAAGAGGGGATGGAGGTTGTGGCCGAAGGGCGCATGACGGCTTCGGGTTTCCAGTCGAAATTCTCACTCAACGCCCAACGTATCGCCATTGCCGGCGAAGGCGCGCTCATGGCACTGCTGGAAAAGCGCAAAAAGGCTTTGGCGGCGGAGGGGTTGTTTGATGCCGAGCGCAAGAAGCCGCTTCCATATCTGCCCGAAGTCATTGGCGTGGTGACCTCGCCCCAAGGGGCGGTGATCCGCGATATTCTGCACCGCTTGCGGGACCGGTTCCCGCGCAAGGTTCTGATCTGGCCTGTGGCTGTCCAAGGAGCGGCCTGTGCACCCGAAGTTGCCCGCGCGATTGCAGGGTTCAACGCACTGCCGCCCGGTGGGGCAATGCCGCGCCCGGATTTGCTGATCGTGGCGCGCGGTGGTGGGTCGGTCGAGGATTTGTGGGGGTTCAACGAAGAGATCGTGGCCCGTGCCGCCGCCGCATCGGACATCCCGTTGATCTCTGCTGTGGGGCACGAAACGGACACGACATTGATCGACTTTGTCTCTGACCAGCGCGCGCCAACGCCGACGGCAGCCGCCGAAATTGCGGTGCCCGTGCGCCATGAACTGGCCGCGTGGGTCGAACAGGCAGGTGGGCGGATGGCGTCGAGCCTGAGTACAAGCCTTGTGCGTCGCACCCAACGCTTGCGCGATCTGGCGCGCGCGCTGCCGCGCCCAGAAGGATTGGTTGAAGGACCGCGCCAACGCCTCGATGTGCTTGGCGACCGCTTGGGCCCCGCACTGATCGCGGGCGTCCAGCGGCGACGCGTGCGGCTTTCGGATATTTCTGGCAGTTTGCGCCCCGCCGTTTTGACCCGCCAGATGCGCACAGAGCGTCAAAGGCTGGATGCAATGGCAGACCGTTTGGCCCCGGCGCTCGCGCGGAGCGCGGCACGCAGGCGCGAACAGCTGGACGCCCGGGTCGCACGCTTTGCCCCGCGTTTGCTGGCGCAGGACACCGCGCGTGCGAGGGAGGTGTTTGATGGGGTTGTCGCGCGGTTGCACGCAACGGGTACGCACCAGATCAAACAACAGCGTGCACGGCTCGAGGCCATGGACCGGTTGCGTGAAACGCTCAGTTACAAAGCCACGCTCGCGCGCGGATATGCGGTGGTGCGCGGCGCTGGTGAAATTGTCACCACGCGGGCGGAGGCAGAAACCGCGGCCGCGCTTGAGATCGAGTTTGCCGATGGTCGTCTCAAACTCGGCGGGTTAGCCCCGCGCAAGGCCAAGTCCAAACCGCCCGAGCAGGGATCGCTTTTTTAACGCACCCGGAAAGGCACTTTACACGCCGATTTTAGGCCCGAGGCAAATCATCTCTTCCCCGACATCTTCGGCTTCATAAAGCTCCTGGCTGTCGGGGTTGTTCTCAAACGTTGCGATCAACCCGGACGCCCCGCGCTCAAACGTCCAGCATTGTGGATCGGGGCGGTCTTCGTAGACAAAGCAAATGTTGGTACCCTCGTTGTACCAATACCCATCTTTGCATTCCCCATCGAGGAAGGACCAGGTGACCCGCCTGTTTTCGTGATAGATTTCAGCGCCATAGGCCTGACCTGCACGCCCATAATAAAGGGTTTTTCCCGTCACATAAGCTTCGAACTCGGCGGCTGACATCGGGTTTGCCGAAACCGCAGAAACGGAACACAAAAGGGCAAGGCTACTCAGGATCATTCGCATGTGCGCACCCTGACAGAGCGGGCCGAAAGGCACCAGTCGCAAGCGCGTGATCATGGAGTCACAGGCACCAATACGCTGTCTTCTTCGGACAAAGGTGCGCGCCAGGCAGCAACACGCCGGTCCATCATGCGCCGCCATAGCGGAGGCACGAGCGCGATCACGGCCATCACGGGCAGGGAATGTGGCAGCATCGGCATGGTGTCAGCATCAAGGTCGAGTTGAGGAAAGGCCCGGTTGGGTCGTGTGTGATGGGCTGAGTGGCGCGGCGCATTCAGCATCATTGCAGACGAATACCATTGCGGGGCATTCCACGAATGCTGCGGCCCCATTGCTTCGCGGCTGCCATCCGCCTGCACACGCCGTTCCAGCCCATAGTGTTGCACGTAGTCGGACAGCATCAATTGAGTTTGGGCGTAAACCGCAATCGCGATCACACCTGCCATGCCGGAAAACCCACCAAGCGTGTAAGCGGCGGCGACCGTAACCAGCGCGCCGATCACGTAACCGATGTAAGGTGCAGGCCAGCGTGTTCCGCCATGGCGTTGCCGTTCTGCTTTGAGCCCTGCGCGGAAACTGCCTGCCCATGTGCGTGGCAGATAGGCCCAGAAACTCATCCCGCTGCGTGCTGTTGCAGGATCTTTCGGTGTGGCGGCATGCACATGATGGACCAACCTGTGCGCACTGGTGTGATGGCCAAAAAGCAGGCTGGCGTAGTTTGCCGCCCCAAGCCGAAAGGCCCAGCGATCAGCACGGTGGATCAACTCATGCGCGTTAGAGTTTGAAATCTGGCCAAAATACAGACCGCAGCCAATGACCAGCAACACTTTGTCCAGCACCGGCAGTGGTTCGTTCATGGCCCAGGCCGCAGTGCCCAGTAGCACAAAATGCAGGACCCCGAGCATAACGGACAGACGCTGACCATCCTCTTTGGACACGGGTGCAACGCGCCCGATCTTGTCGAGGCCAAAGACCACCACGGTAATCGCTAAAATTGCGCTGCCGGCCCAGAACCCGCCAAAGACGCAGGCCGCCAGCAACAGGCCGGCGGGCGTGCATGTCGCAACCACAAAGGGCAACAGGCGTAACATCAGGCAGAATCGCTCCTTTTTTCTGCGCGCACCGTATCACGGGACGCTTGAGGGCGCGTTATTCACAGTGTCGCAAGGTTGCCGCGTGTCCCATGCGCGCCACAGTGCCGCGCATCGGCGCGTTATTTGCGCGTTTTGGGGTCGCTTTTGGGCTGAAGCGGCGGCGCACCCGCTGATATGGTCGCGGAGAAATCGGGCCAAGGGAGTGCGACATGGCGCTGGATCGTGTTGAAAAGGGCAAAGGTGTCTGGAAATCCGGCAAAGGCAAGGGCCGTGTCCGTCCAAAGGGCCGTGCCCTGGAAGATCAGGCGTGGGATGAGGTCCGTGCGCTTTTGGGGGAGCAGGACCGCCGTCCTGATCTGCTCATCGAATTTCTCCACCTGATTCAAGACGCCTATGGCCATCTGAGCGCGGCCCAACTGCGAGCGCTCGCCGAGGAGATGCGGATGAGCATGGCCGAAGTCTATGAGGTTGCCACGTTCTACGCTCATTTTGATGTGCTCAAAGAGGGTGAGGTGCCACCGCCTGCGTTGACCATCCGCGTGTGCGATTCCCTATCGTGCGAATTGGCAGGCGCGCAGGCGCTGAAGGCAGCGCTTGAAGACGGCCTTGATGCAAGCGAAGTCCGCGTGCTGCGCGCGCCCTGCATGGGGCGCTGCGACACAGCGCCGACTTTGGAACTGGGTCACAACCACATCGATAACGCGACGGTGGAAAAGGTCCATGCCGCGATTGCAGCGGGCGACACACATGCGCATGTGCCTGACTATGAAACTTTCGAAAGCTACGCGGCGGCAGGTGGTTACGCCGCTCTGAAAGACCTGCGCGCTCATGGCGACTGGCAGGATGTGCAGGCCAAGATCAAAGAGAGCGGGCTGCGGGGCTTGGGTGGTGCAGGCTTTCCGTCAGGGACCAAATGGGGCTTTGTGCGAGGCAATGCCGGTCCCCGGTATCTGGCGGTGAACGGAGACGAAGGCGAGCCGGGAACATTCAAGGATCGCTACTACTTGGAGCGGGTTCCTCATCTTTTTCTTGAAGGCATGCTGATCGCCGCATGGGCGGTAGAAGCAGAGACATGCTTTATCTACATGCGCGATGAATACCCTGCCGTGCTCGATATTCTGGCCCGTGAAATCAAAGCGCTGGAAGCCGCAGGGATCGTCGAACAAGGCTATATCGATCTGCGTCGCGGTGCGGGCGCCTATATCTGCGGCGAAGAGTCCGCGATGATCGAAAGCATTGAAGGCAAGCGCGGCATGCCCCGTCACCGCCCGCCCTATGTGGCTGCGGTCGGCATTTTTGGTCGCCCGACACTGGTGCACAATGTCGAAACCCTGCACTGGATCGCTCGCATCTGCCGCGAAGGACCTGAGGTGCTCAACAGCACCGAAAAGAACGGACGCACCGGGCTGCGCAGCTATTCCGTCTCAGGCCGAGTGGCCACACCTGGCGTGTACCTGTTACCGGCCGGGTCCACGATCACAGACATTATCGATGCGGCTGGGGGCATGGCAGACGGGCACGTCTTCAAGGCGTATCAGCCGGGCGGGCCGTCATCGGGACTATTGCCGGCCACGATGCATGACATCCCTCTCGACTTTGACACGCTTCAACCTCATGGCACCTTCATCGGTTCAGCGGCGGTCGTCGTCTTGTCGGATCAGGATCGCGCACGGGATGCAGCGCTGAACATGTTGCGTTTCTTTGAAGATGAAAGTTGTGGACAATGCACGCCCTGCCGGGTGGGTTGTGAAAAGGCCGTCAAGTTGATGCAGGCCGACACCTGGGATCAGGGGCTGCTGGGCGAGTTGTGCACAGCCATGACCGACGCCTCGATTTGCGGTCTGGGGCAGGCGGCACCGAATCCCATCAAGCTGGTGATGCAGCATTTTGAGGATGAAATCTGAGCCTAGGGCTTGGGAAGTCTGCTACCCGAAAGGGAATCGGCGCGGAAAAGATTAGCTTTTTTCCGCTTAACGCAAGGTCAACGTGGTTTTGTTTGCAAATAGGCGAAAATTCGCCTATCCATTGGCCAGCGTAGATGTTCGATACGCATAACCAGTCAAAGACCATTGTACCAGTGACGAACGCAATTTGCGCTATGGGCTCAGTGCCCGCCGCCGCCGGACGTCTCAATGTGGACGGCTCTGCACCGCCTCACGGCTTTGAGGGCGTACGGTGTCGCAAGTCAGGGTAAGAAAAAATTTGGGTCACTTGACCCGCAAGGTAACCAGTTTCAAGACGCGCAAGGGAGATACCCCTTGCGCGTTTTTTTGTTTGTAACTGCTGTGTGGCGTGATCGTGAGCAAAGCAAACGCGCTTTTACCCGGCTGCGCCGTCTGCCTTGTTTCCTTAAGCTGGCACGCTGATACGTCAGATACGGCCTTTTCCAGCACGACAAAGCGCATTAGGTGAAGTCGGAAGCGGAGGCACCATGGCATTTTTCAAAAAACTCAAAGATCGTCTCTTTAAGTCGTCTTCCAAACTGGATGAAGGGCTTGAGGCGATTGTCGAAGATGGCGGTGTCGCGGAGGCATTGCCGGTTGAGGAAGTCACCAGCGCCCCACCTGCGCCAGAAGCTCCCATCACGCCCGAGATCATGACACCACCGGTCCCGGAGCAAAGGCTCGCACCTTCGCCGGAAGTGGTCCCGGAACCTGCGAAGACGCCTGAGCCGGAAGAGATGCCTCTTGCTGTACCGGAACCCGCACCGGAACCAGAACCCGAGCAAAAGCCAGAGCCAATGCCGCAACCTGAGCCTGCGCCCGCGCCGGACCCCACGCCCCCGCAGGAACCGGAATGGACCCCACCGCCGACACCAGAGCCGGATTTGCCCGCAGACCCCGAACTGCCGCCTGAGCCATCGCCGATCGAGGTCCCTGAACCGTCTCCGCAAGACATGCCAGTGGAAATGCCTGAAGTACCGCCGGTATCAGACCCCATGCCACCCGCGCGCCCAATGGAAATGAGGCTTGAGACCTCCGCCTTGGACGAGATCGAACCCGCGACAGAGGCACCGAGCCGTGGCATTCTGGGGCGCTTGTTGGGCCGCAAGGACAGCGCGCCGGTGCTGCGCCGTACGCTGGACGACGATATGCTTGAGCAGCTTGAAGAGTTGCTGATCGCCGCAGATATGGGCGTGGATACGGCACTGCGTGTGACCGCCAACATGGCCGAAGGGCGCATGGGCAAAAAGCTGTCCGTGCAGGAAATCAAGGAACTGATGGCCAGCGAAATCGCGCGGATCATGGAACCTGTGGCCAAGCCGCTGCCGCTTTATCCCCAAACCCCGCAAGTGGTTCTGGTGGTCGGCGTCAACGGGTCGGGCAAAACCACCACAATCGGCAAACTGGCCAGCCAGTTCCGGGCTGCGGGAAAGTCAGTGGTGATCGCCGCCGGTGACACGTTCCGCGCCGCCGCCGTGGAACAGTTGCAGGTCTGGGGCACACGGGCCGGGGTCCCGGTGCTCACGGCCCCCGAAGGGTCCGACCCGGCCAGCCTCGCATTCGAGGCGATGAGCAAGGCGCAAACTGATGGCGCTGACCTTTTGATGATCGACACCGCCGGGCGTTTGCAAAACCGCGATGATCTGATGGAGGAACTGGCCAAGATCGTACGCGTCATCCGCAAAAAGGACCCAAGCGCGCCGCACAACACCTTGTTGGTGCTGGACGCGACAACGGGGCAAAACGCGCTCAATCAGGTCAAGGTTTTCCAAGAGGTGTCGGACGTCTCGGGCCTCGTGATGACCAAGCTCGACGGGACCGCAAAGGGCGGCGTGCTGGTGGCACTGGCAGACAAATTCGGACTTCCGATCCATGCCATTGGCGTCGGCGAACAGATCGACGATCTGGCACCATTCGATCCCGAAGACTTTGCAGCAGCCCTCACAGGTCTCGACGCTGAATGACGCGTCCGTCTTCTCTGATTTCAAAAAATCCTCGGGGAGCCCGCAGGGCGGGGGCAGATAGCCCCTTCATCGAATGACATGACCGACTGGCTGATCAGTATCGAAGGAACAGAGACTGGGCACCAGGTGGCCCTTTTCCTCGCCATCCTTGCCGCCTTTCTGCACGCTGTGTTTGGTGCACTGCAAAAAGGGCGCCACGATCCGTGGCTGACGCGGGGGGCGATTGATGCGTCATACGGGCTGATGGCCGCGCCCTTTGCATTGTTTGTCGTTCCTTGGCCCGAGCCGCATATGTGGCCGATCTTTGCCGGCGTGTTTGTGATCCACGTGATTTACAAGCTGCTGCAGGCCTGGGCCTATACCAAAGGGGCCTACACCGTGGTCTACCCGGTGGTGCGGGGCACAGGGCCGCTCTTTGCGGTGATCGGGGCTTATCTTCTGTTTGGCGAGGTGTTCACACTGGTCCAATGGCTTGGCGTTGCCGTTCTGCTGTCGGGCATCTTCGGGCTGGCGATCTATAACCTGATGTTTCTGACCCCCCAAAGGGAAACATTGAACGCAGCCCTCGGCCTTGCCGTGCTGACAGGTCTCTTTGTCGCCCTTTACACAACCTACGACGCATACGGGATCCGGGCCACTGAAAACCCGTTCACGTTTCTGGCGTGGTTTTTCATGATCGACGGGATCTTCATGCCGCCGATTGCGTACATGCGCTGGAAACGGATGGACAACCCACCCAGCCTGCCGCCACTCGCATTGCGCGGGATCATCGGCGGTTTCGTCGCATTCTTCAGCTTTGGTTCTATCATGTTGGCCACACGGCTCGACAAAGTGGGCGAGGCGGCAGTGCTGCGCGAGACATCCACAGTCTTTGCCGCCATTATCGGTTGGCTGGTGCTGAAAGAAACTGTAGGACCACGCAGAATTGCACTGATGGCCCTGATCGCGCTCGGTGCGGTGATTGTGGAAATGGGCGGGTAACAAAGGGCAACACATGGCTGAGGCACGCGACATCAACCCGATCCTGAAACAGGTGCTGGAACTGGGGCCACCGCTGGTCTTTTTCCTGATTTATCTGCGTATTCGGGATGAAACCTACACCTATGCGGGGACCGAGTATTCCGGGTTCATCGTGGCCACGCTGATATTCGTGCCGATCCTTTTGGTGGCCATCGCGGTGCTTTGGGCGCTGACTGGCAAGCTCAGCCGGATGCAGATTTTCACTGCCTTCATGGTGATATTCTTTGGCGGGCTGACGGCGTGGTTCAATGACGAGCGGTTCTTCAAGATGAAGACATCCATTGTCTACGGGGTGTTTGCATTGCTTTTGGGCATTGGCCTTTTGCGCGGACAAAGCTGGCTGGCTTATGTGCTGAATGACGCCATGCCCATGCGGCACGAGGGGTGGATGATTCTGACCCGGCGCCTGTGTGCGATGTTCGCAGCACTTGCGATCGCCAATGAAGTGATCTGGCGTACCATGTCGACTGATGCTTGGGTCAAGATCGAAACGTTTGGATTCCCGGTTGCGCTGATCGCTTTCCTGTTCTGGCAGATCACAGCCCTGCAATCCTACCTCATCGAAGAAGGCGACCCTCCCGAGGCGCAGCAATAGCTGCGCCGTACGGGCCAGCGGTTGCGTAAGGCGGAGGTGTCCTCCGCCTCACTCCTAGCCCACGTGGAACAGGGTCGAGAACATGCGCGGATCGATGCTGTCGGAGGCAAACGTGTCGCCTTCGGTCAGCACGGAGACCGCGTCGTGGCTGTGCAGGCTTTCCTGGTGGCTCGCCACCACCCGGAAATCACCGATGCGTACATCGGCCAGCAGCTGTTCACAAAACAACCGCGCAGCATCCTCAACAAAGATCGGGTTAGCGGCGTTCAATTCGGCAAAGGCCTGTTCGTCCTCACGCTTGACCATGACTTGCGTCTCGGTCGGCACTGCGCGACGGCAGGCCTCGATCAGGTCCTCGAACCAAAGGCACTGCGCATCTTCGTCCAGCACCACTGACACCCGAGCAACGGAACGCTGCGAATGCGGGGTCGCCAACTGACCGCGTGTGGCCCGGGCATGCTCACTTAGCTCCAGTGAGCAGGGGCAGGTCGAGGAATAGACATAGTCCAGATGCATGATCTTTTTGCGCACGCCGGCTTGTTCCACCAGTTCCAGCGCGATGTCGTAGTACTGATAGCCCGACAGTCCCGACCGCAGTGAGTCGACTTTCATCGGAAAGCTGAATCGCTTCTTGATTCGCGCATGATAGCTTTCGAGATCAGACTTGTAATCATCCAGCGCCTCCTCGATCACTTCAAAGCTGAACGTCTCTTCGGCGTACTCATAAAACGAGCGCATGATCCGGGACATGTTGATGCCCTTTTTGTCGGCCTCAAGGCTGACAGTGCCGGTCACGGAGGTCTCTAGCGTCAATGCATCACCATCGCGGGTTTGCACGCGCAGTGGCAGGCGAAAGTTCGAAATTCCCACATGCTGGATTTGCTGTTTCGCGCCGCGGATCAGGCTGGACGGGCCGTTTTGCAGATCGGGCAGGGTGTCTTTGTACCCGTCATTGACCGCAAAGTCTGTCGGATAGTCCCGCGCAAAGGATGGATAGTCGACCCCGTCGCCACCGGGCACAAGCCGGGCCACAGACGGGTCAAGTTCCAGAATATCGGTGGTAGAGGCGGATTTGGCCCAGCGGCGCAGCAAGTCCAATGCGGCTTCGGCCTCGTCACGTTCGGGTATTGCAGTAATGTCGGGCGTATGAATGTTCATAGAAGTAGCCCCCCTTTCTTGTCTTGGTGAGAGGCATGTAAGCCGTCACACTCTATTGTCCAACAGTGCTAACGATTACGTGCGCGGTTGCAACATGGATGACAATTAGTGGGCTCTGGGGACATAATCCGGCAGTGGGCGCCATTTCGACGCCCAAACTGCACTATTGTGCCTGATCAAGGGCTTGCAGGATGTCTGCAATCAAATCCTGTGCATCCTCGAGTCCCACGGACATGCGGACAAGGCCGTGAGTGATGCCAAGGATGTCCTTTTGATCCTGCGGCAAACGTTGGTGCGTGGTGGTCGCAGGATGCGTCAGGATCGACTTGGCATCGCCAAGATTGTTCGAGATCACCGGAATCGTCAGCGCGTTCAAAAATTTGAACGCGGCCGCCTGACCACCTTTGAGGTCGATGGACAAAACCGTGCCGCCTTTGCCGACCATTTGTTGCTGCACCAGTTGGTGTTGCGCATGGGTTGGATGACCTGGATACAGAACGCGATCGAGCGCGCCATGCCCCTGCAATGCATCGGCCAGTGCCAACGCTGTACCGGCCTGCGCCCGCACCCGCAAATCCAGCGTTTCCAACCCTTTGAGCATGACCCAGGCGGTAAAGGGGGACATGGAACCACCTGTGTGTTTCATGTACGGCTCGACCGTTTTGCGAATAAATTCACGCGTGCCAAGGATGATCCCGCCAAGGGCGCGCCCTTGTCCATCGATATGCTTGGTGGCTGAGTAAATCACGACGTCCGCACCCTGCGATATGGCGTCCGAAAAAACGGGTGTGGCAAACACGTTGTCCACCAGAACCGTCGCACCGACAGCGTGCGCGAGGTCCGAGACTGCCGCGATATCCACCACCTCCAAAGTGGGGTTCGAGATTGATTCAAAGAACACAGCCGTTGTTTCGGGCGTGATCGCGGCACGCCATTGATCGAGATCGGTGCCATCGACAAACACCACCTCGACCCCGTAGCGTGTCAGGATCCCTTCCAGCACATAAAGGCACGAACCAAACAGCGCGCGGGCCGACACCACACGGTCTCCGGCCTTGAGCATAGCCGTCAGCGCACCCGACACCGCCGCCATGCCAGAGGCCGTGGCAAAGCCATCCTCGGCCCCCTCCAGCTTCGCGATCCGCTCTTCAAACATCCGCACGGTGGGATTGCCGTAGCGTGCATAGATGAATTCGTCGTCTCCGGCAGATTCGAACCGCTGGGCTGCGGCCTCGGCGCTGTCATAGACAAACCCCTGGGTCAGAAAAATCGCTTCGCTAACCTCGCCATATTGGCTGCGGCGGGTGCCGCCATGTACGGCGCGAGTGCGCGGGTTCCAATTGTCGCTCATGAGCGTTGCTCCATATTCGGCGGGCCTGAAATGGGGGTCAGGCCACAAAAAACCCCCAGACGCGGTCAAGCGAAAGGGGGGCTTTCAT
>ERZ1740072.122-NODE-122-length-36034-cov-6.268935_pt1 | contig 36034 bp, 34 predicted proteins | sample MGYA00581733_ERZ1740072 | MGnify/ENA primary metagenome ERZ1740072 (study PRJEB43018, sample SAMN04849741) | marine metagenome | isolation source: floating plastic debris | place: Pacific Ocean | collected 2008-08-30 | study: EMG produced TPA metagenomics assembly...
CCGAGTTCTGACAGGTGGGGCGGGTTTGCAAGCCTGCGTCGGTTTGGCGCTCCTGCTGGCTGGCGTGGCGCTTTGGGCATGACAGCGCTGCGCAGCGCACGCAAAGGTGATGCCCCTTCAATCACCCGGATAGACGCCGAAGGATTGGCAACTGGTCATGCCACGTTTCGGGAAAAGCCCCATGATTGGAGCAGTTTCGAAAAAGCCTACGAGACGGGACATGGGATTTCTCTTGTGGCATTGGATGGTGGACATGTCGCGGGATGGGCCGGGGTCAGTCCGACCTCAGTCCGCGAAGTCTATCGAGGGGTAGGCGAGGTCTCCATATACGTTTTGATTGAAAAGCAAGGGAAAGGCTTCGGTTGTAGTTTGCTGTCAGCGCTCATTAACAACGCAGAGGAGCAGGGCTATTGGACGCTGATTGCGCAGATCTTTCCCGAAAACGAGGCAAGCCTGTCCTTGCACGAGGCTTGTGGTTTTAAGCGCCTTGGAGTCCGGTCCAGGCTAGGACGGATGACCTATGGACCACACGCCAGGCGTTGGCGTGATGTTGTCATGATGGAACGTCGCAGCAATCTGATTGGTAAATAGACAACTAATTTATGGTGAGATCGAAGCTGCCAAATACACCCCACCCTGCCGACGGCGTCACGCTGACGTGGATAGTGGTTTTGTCTGGCGTCAAGCGACTCGCGCCTTTGTCCCTCTTTGTCATTCCATTTGGTATTGGCTTTAGGGTTACCGCGATTGAACAAGGGCTAACCGGCCCCCAGGCACTTGTAATGAGTGCGGCAGTTTTCTCAGGCGCTGCCCAGTTTGCATCGCTTGATTTCTGGCCGCATCCGGTAAATCTATTCTCCTTGGCTTTGGTGATTTTTGCTATCAATGGTCGCCACGTGATCACTGGCGCAGCTCTCTCTCCGTGGCTAAACCAGTTGCCCTTGCTCAAGAGATGGTTGGCGCTTGGGTTGCTGAGCGATCCAAATTTTACTGACAGCCATGGGGCATTCCAAGCGGGCGAAAAAGACGTTGGCATCCTGCTTGGTGGTGGGTTGGTCTTGTGGCTGAATTGGATTTTGGGAACGGCCATCGGCACCTATGCAGGCACCACTGCGGGGTCGCTGCAATCCTTTGGGTTCGACGTTGTGATGGTATGTTTCTTTGCAACGTTAATGACGCGAAAACTAAGACAGCGTTCCTCGATCGTACCGGCGGTCATCGCCGCATGTGTGAGTGTGTTGACTTTGGGTTGGCTACCGACGGGATGGAACATCATCGCAGCAGCGCTCGTCGGCGGAGCGGTGGGGGTTGTTCGTGAGTTTTGATCTGACACCGTGGATGGCAATATTGGTTGTCGCCTTCGTTACATTTTGCAATCGGATAGCTGGGCCTGTATTGATGAGCCGGATTGCAATTTCTGACAGGATCGAACGGTTTCTGGATGCGATGGCAGTGTCCGTCGTTGCAGCTCTGGTCGCCTCCATTATCGCTCAAGCCGGATGGCGGGAGGCGGCGGCGGTTACGATATGTTCTGTTGTGATGTTACCCAGCCAAAGCGCGATCTGGGCGATTATGGCTGGGATTTGCATGGCGGCTGCTTGGTCATCCATCAACCTCTAACGTCACTGCTTAGCTCAAAGTATTGGGTAGAAAGCCCATGCCTGATGTCAGTGTTAAACCTTGGCGGAGGCCAAAGGTATGAGGAAGTCAATTTCTTAGGACTTATATGCGTTTAGGCTTCGCGGCGTCTTAAAAGAATGACACCGCCCAGACCGGTGAGCAAGAGCGGCAAACCGGCTGGAAGTGGCACTGGTGCAACGCTTTGTGACGCAGGCGCTATATCAAGTGCTACGGAACCCTGACTAGCGAATGTGAAGCCTGCCACAAAATCGCCAGTGAATGAGGTAGCTCCACCCGTACCCAAAATATCAAATTTAGACACGCCGCCCGTCACAAAGCTTGAAAAGTCGATTGCCTCACCAAAACCAATGGTTTGCGTAAATCCGCCAAAAACTACGTCAAACATACTCAAACCGCCAAGGTCTTGGGTTGGTACAATGATTGACATGAAGTTGGGGCCACCATTCGTAATGGAATAGCTCAAGCCTTCACCAAAGATTGGATCGACATAGATGGGCGAGGTGGCATCCACACCAAGGGCGTTTACCAACTCAAACGAAACTTTAGACACTCCATCCACAATCGTGTCAGGCAGTATCGCATGGTCTGGTGTCGCACCAATCGGATCAGCTCTGACCACCAAATTATAGGTTCCAGCATCTAACCCCAAGCCGTTTGCGTCTGGCAAGCTGCCAAAGGCTTCGACGACAAATTGACCCGCATCGTTCAAAAACTGTCCCTCTGTATTCCTGAGAAACCCATCGAAGTTGCCGGCACGTCCCAGAGTAAACTCACCAACCGTATCGCCGGGGGCAATGATTGTCTCTCCGTCTAATGTGGCACCAAATGGCGAATTCTGGTCCACGACAGCCATTACCTGACCAAATTCATTTACATCAACGTTGGCCGCTTGCGGAAAGCCTGTGACTGAAAAAGCTGGATCAAAGTCCTCATCGGCGATTGCATCATTTACATTGCTAGTACCAACCGCGGCACCACTTCCTGATCCTTGTATTGCTGCAACCCCCAAGAGGCCTGAATTTGTAAGCGCACTCGCCTCATACTGCACGCGCTGAGCACTAAAAGGGCTATCACTGAACAAGGCCACCTGCTCTGGTCCACCATCTGACAGAACTACCTCATTGGCATCGCCGTTCCGGCGGTTCCACATCGCGGTTCCGCTGTCATCAATTGCCACGTCAGTAGATACAAACCGCCCTGCGGCGGTATCAGTTTCATCCAAAACCTGAAATTGCGGCGACATGGTGCTGCTGTCGCTGATCTTGATGACACGGGTAACGTCCGTCCCATCAGCCAGTCTCGCAGATCCGCTTGCGACAATCTCGCCACTTTCATTGATCTCTAAGTCACTGATCCCGTTCAATGATGGATCGGCCACGCCTGCCGGTTGGATCGTCGGAGACGAGATGAGCGTCCTTACCGTATTATCAGGTTCAATAAGCAGTAGAAGACTCGTCCGGTTACGCTCATCAAAGGCCCTGGTGATGATCTGGCCTTTGTCGTTTGCGCTGAGTGGTGTTTGCGTGTTCACGGTCAACCCACCCAAGTTAACCACTCGCTTGTTGCCATCGGGTGAAATGACTTCGATGCGGTCTTGCCCGAAGTTCCCGTTGAATGCGACCGTTGTTACCACCGAGCCATCGCTCAAAATCACGGAGTTTCCAAAACTGGCGTTTTGTCCAAGCGCTCGCGTTTGTTGAATAATTGTGAAACTGTACTCACCGTTGATGGTGGAAGCGAAAGTTGGCACCGCAGCCAAGAGAGCGATGGCACTTATTGAAATTAAACGATTATTCATCGAAACCCCCGAAGTCAGTGGCAAACCCAAATTCGGTTAACAAATATTTCCAAAGTCGTCATACGCCATCTGGTGTATGAGACGATGAAATCGATGTCGATGTCGCAAGCACAAGACGCAAAAGGTCAAGCCGTGAATGGCACCCAAGTTTGGCCTGAGCAACCTTGAACTGAGTCCGTGTCGTAGCAACCGTCGTGTCTCGTAAATTTGCGATGTTTTCTGTGTCTAAACCTTGGATCAACAATCGGCATATTTCAATCTCAGCGCCTGTGAGGCGTCCCAAGGCCGCAAGCTCAGAAAAATCTGAAGCTGGCGCAGCTTCGGGATCGACAACCAACATCAAGACAAGACTATCGTTTGCTACGTCTGTGTTCCTTATTTTTGAGGCCTTCGCGATTAAAGGCCTTTGCCCGGATCGCCTTTCAAGCAGTGCGACCAAAGACTGCCCACCTGACGCATCGTTTTGCGCTGTGTCACAGATATCCAGAAGAATGCTCTCATCTCCAAGAACTGAAACTGGGCGGCTTTTTCCATCAGTCTTGAACCCGTCACCATCTCTCGCCAATTCGTTAAAGCATTTGTTTGAAAGAAGTATTTTTCCGCTGTCATCTACGAAAGCGACTCCGAATGTAAGCCTATCAAAAAGGCTTAGAATAGCACCATATTTGCCAGTCAAGTTTGCAACTATGCGACCCGTTTCAATCGCCTTTCCAAATATCGGATAAAGGAACATCAGCTCTGAACGGATTTGTTCACGGATTTCGGAGTTCTTTCCTGGAATGTGCAATGCACCGATATCAACCCATGGCCCGACATCGTTTAGCTTTGCTCCTATCCTCGCACCTGTGCCGAGCCGCGCATGAAGCTGATCACGGAACGGCATCGGTGGGATATCGTCATCTTGAGTTGCATAAAAGACGTCCAACTCGGTCAAAATGGTAAATGGTTTTGATCGTGCTATATATTCGTTTGCAGCAATTTCATGAGCGGACTGATTGTCCAAAAAAGCGTCGACCAAATCCAGGCATTTGTTGTATCCATTGGAAAACCAGATCTGGCCTGTGTCCATAAGCGGTACGTCAAATGTGTAAAAGACTGCATGACCACGGTATCGGCTTGCCATCATATCGGCAATCTTGGTCCATCGGTTCTCATCTAGCGGAGCTTCAATCGTCGTCTGGATTATTTCTGAGAAAAAGCTGTCGTCTAACATACGGTCTCCACTGCGATCGTAGCCTCGTGTGAACATTTGTGAATTGGCCATCGTCATCTGTCCAGCTAGCTACCGACAACTTTTACTGTAACTCCCATATCATGGCGGCGATACTTTGTTCGTCTTCGCCAAAAGGTTTGGCTTAGACTGCCGTAGTAGTGAGTTTCGCATGGCTCATCGACAATCAGCACCGGATTGGTGCACCACCTCCGTACCATGATTTTCACGGCTTGGCATCCGTTGCGTAGATCGTGATCTACGCCTTATTTTTGGTCATTCATGAAAACCGAAGCATTTGTCACACCGGGCTCTCAGCTGCCATCAGAGGCAGCGCAGCATCGGGTGCATCACGACCATGAAGAGGAGCCAGGCAGGGCCCAAACCGGGCATTCATTGGTGATCTGGCATGTTGCGACCGCAGCCCTTATGGCCGCCATTCGTTGCGGTTGGGAGGTCAAAGGGTTGCCAGATGTATGCACGGCGGCCAAAGCAGAAATTCAATTGCTTGGGTCGAGTGTTTGCTTGCCTACATCAAGAAGGCAATTGATGCACCAACGGCTGGAAGCGAATGGTCTCTGAAGGCGTAAAATACGGCTATCTCGAACTGAAAAAAGCTGCTGCCTCACCCAAATGGGTGTTTTGAAAGATTGGGCAACCGTTACGTTAACTTGGTTCAAGGTTAACGGAGTTACAACAATGAAAATTACGCTTTTTCTTTCTGCCGTCATTTGCTTGTCGTTTGGCGCGGCTCAGGCGGCGACAATTGGAACGTACACATTCGACGACAACGCCTTTGCAGATGCAGCCGAAATTTCGACCGGCGTCGGCGGGGCGGGCGTGCCGGCTGCCGCGGCTGATGGAGACTTGGGGACTGAGTTCCAATTGAATATGAATCTAGCAGGAAATCCAGTGGCGACAGTCGCATTTTCTTTCACCGACAACGTCCTGTTCAACGGTCCCGGCATCGACTTGATCGCATTCGGGGACAACAATAACGGACGTTTGCGGTTGGAACGGATTGGTGTGAAGGGCCCCTTCCAAGGTGCCGGATTGGGCACATTCGGTGTCGGTGAGGGCGGTGCTCTCTATGGCGGCGGCATCAACGGTTGGGACTTGTCTGATTTCGGCTTTGCTGATGGTGAAGCCTATACAACCGGATTGCGCATCACCCCAGAAGGCAACAATTCGCGGATCTATGACATTGCTGCGCTGAATAGCCGCGCGGTCGTCACCGACCCTGTGCCGGGCCCAAGCGCGGTGCCGCTTCCAGCGGCCGGGTGGCTCTTGCTGGGAAGCCTTGCCGGGATGATAGGGCTGCGCCGCCGCAAGGCCATTTCCTAGTCGGGTCAATAACGCTGGCTTCGTCTTGTATTGATCACATGCCGACGCTGCAAGCGCGCACAGATTGGGCGCATCCGTGGTGCGAATTTCTCATCGCGGATGCGCCTGATCCGGCCATTTGACTCAGGGTGCTTTCCGCCCAAGGGCAGGAATTTTTCTGGTTCTTAAACTTCTCGAGGACCGGGTTGTTAATCTGGTGGTCTTGCAGCGTGACCCTCTTTGCGATTGGATGTGGGCCGCATTGACCGATTTACAAAATTGCAGCGATACTCCGGGGCTTGGCCATGAAAACCAATGATGCCTTTTTCGAAGAAAACATCCGGGACGTTTTCTCTCTCGTTCCGTCGGACGTCGCTCTCTCGGCCAGCCGCGAAGTTATCGCCCGGTATGAAGACGGTGCCAATCCCATCTCGAGCGCCGTCATCTGGTGTGACTTTCGACATGACGGGACATTTTCGCGTGCAGGTGTTAGCGATGTTGCAACGATGGAGACTCGGTCCATTTTGTCGCCAAAAGCCGATCCCGTTATTCAAGAGGTTGTGTCTTACGCAGACCATCACGGGCTGCGCGTCGGGATGCTGACAGCATCACAGCAAAACGGCGGATTTCATTGGTGTATTCCTTACACGCCCCCATCGCAAGACGCGAAACCAAAGGGAGGCTTTCGTACGCTTCTCATCACAGAAAATCTGTTTCGCGAAGTTTTCGATCTTTTCAATATTGAAACCCAACTGACCCCCGGTGAAAAGCGATGCGTTTACCAAGTTGTTTCAGGCCTCAAGCCGAACGATGCCGCCGAGGTCGATGGAGTTTCGGTAGAGACAAAACGCAGCCATTTGAAACGGGCGATGAGCAAGTTGCAATGTGCCAGCCAGTCTGAGCTGATGCGGATGATGATCAGTCAGTTGATCCACGTGATTTATTTGTGTGAATCCGAAACATCGGGAAACAGGGTCATTGAAGCATTCACCATGGATCATCTTCACGGCTCAATCCGTTTGCTGTCGCAGCGATTGCCCAATGGACGTCTGCAGCGCGTCTGGGAAATGGGGCCGGTAGACGGAAAACCGCTTCTCTTGCTTCATGGCGTCTTGTTTCCGTTTCTGTTGCTGAACGCGCAAGAACAACTGGAACGCCTTGGCATCAGGCTCGTAGTCCCCGTCCGCCAAGGGTATTTGGAGGATCAAACCAAAACAAATAGCTTTGACGAAGGCAGCGTGGTCGCGCAGACGCTGGAGGACCTGGAAGAGTTCATTCGCCTGACCTGGCGTGGTCCAATCAATGTGCTTTGTCATTCCAGCGGATCATTCTTGGGGATGTATCTGTCACAGCGCTGCCCCGATCTGATCTCACGCATTGTGGCGGTTTCTGTGAATTTGGCGCAGGATAACCCCGAAGAAAAAACCTATGCGGCCAGCTTCTTTAGTGGCATTCGCAAGCTCTCTGACCGCACCGGCATTCACAGTGCACTGGTCAAGCAGTTTCAGAAAACGACATTCTCTAACGGTGCCGCAACACGCTTTGTGTTGCGGCGCTTGTTTAAAGAATGCGCGACAGATTTGGACGTCTTGAACGGAGTCTTGGGGGCAGGCGAAGCCTTTAGTTGGTATCAGGCGATGCATGCCACTTCGATGGTCGGGATCGCCTCCGATTTCCGCATGGTTTATTCGGACCCAGGCGAAGCGATTTCGAAGATCCGCGTACCGACATTTTTTCTTCATGGACCAGACGACGGGTTCACAAGTCCCGATTTGGTGCGAGCGTACACATCGGGCAACGACAATGTGTCTTTAGAGGTTTTGCCCGTCGGCGGACACCTAGTCGCAGCAAGCCATCCATTGCTATTCTGGACCGAGGTCGACGCTATCATACGATAGTCAGCGTCGGCGGCGAGGACAATTACCCCGTCTTCATGGCGAAATTAGTCATCTTTACCATAATCGAAAATGCGCTTTTGTCCTAACCCAATAAGACTAATGCGGTCGCAGCCAGCTTAACGGACATTCGCGGCACATGCGAGGTTTTGTGAGACTAAGGCGCGCAGTTCGCAGCACGTCACCTTCCTGCGTCAGCGCAACCCTATTGACCGCTACCTCTTCGCTTTAGTCACGTTGGAAGACCCGTTTCGATCAAACGCTCGCGCAACGTTCGCATTTTTTTCGGGTCTTTTACGGGCACACGATCCAAATCTGCAACGCAAATACCCGGTATCACATCCAGAGCGGCCTTTACCGCTAGAGCCGCATCTTTGTCCCGGCCAAGCGCTACGTGGCTGGCCGCAAGAACAAAGTGCGCGAAGTACCAACTTGGCCTGCGGTGTATGGCGCGCTCGGCCCATTCGATTGCGGTCTCGAAACGATCGGCCAAGTAGTGGGCCAGGGCCAGGCCCGAGAAGCGGAAGAAAATGCTTGGGTCAAGCGGGTTGGAGCGGATGGCGATGTGCTGATGGGCAATCGCCTCCTCTGACCGTCCCAAAATCCCAAGCAGCGTCCCAAGGCTGCCACATGCCAGAGAGCAATTCGGGTTCAGCGCCGCCGCACGCTCCAAGGCTGCCAGAGACTCATCGTATTTAAGTAAACCCCAACAGCTGATCCCCAAGGCCCAATGGGCATATTCGTTGCGGTCGTCCAACTGCGTTGCGCGTCGGGCCAGCGCGTAGGCCGCTTCCATGGCCGGTCGGGTTTCCGCGACAAAGCCCATGATCGCGATATGGTGATTAATCAGCGACAGCACCATGTTCGCCTCGGCGCTTTCGGGGTCAATCGCCAACGCGCGTTCCAGCAGCGTCTTGGCGTGTGCAAAGCTTTCGGGCGTGAAATCATAGAGCAAATGCCAGGAGCGCATCGTCAGCTCCCAAACCGTCAGGTCGGGGCGGGAGGTGCGTTCAACCGGCTCAGGGATCGTGTTTAGATGGACTGTGGTCTGGATCGAGGCCACAACATTACGGGTAATCTGATCCTGCAGGTCGAAGACATCCTCTAGCTGGCCGTCGTACCGCTCAGACCACAGATGTCCACCGGTCGTGCCATCGATCAATTGCGCCGTGACCCGCACCCGTTCGCCAGAGCGGCGAACGCTGCCTTCCAGCACAAAGCGGACGCCAAGCTCCTTCGCCACCCGCCGGACATTCACGCTCGATCCCTTGTAGGTAAAGGTCGTGTTGCGCGCGATGATGAACAGCCATGGGGATCGCGAGAGAGCCGTGATGATATCGTCGCTGATCCCATCTGAAAAATACTCCTGTTCCGGATCGCCTGACATGTTCTCAAAGGCCAGAACCGCGATGGAGGGCCGCGCAGGAGTCGCGGACTCAGCCTCCGGCCTGGGGACACTTGGGGTCTCCAACGCGTCGCGCAGGTCCAGTTTCGAGGACACGCTCAGTTTGCGGTAAATTTTGGCCAGATGCGTCCGTACAGTGGACGGCGCAAGGCACAAATTGTCGGCAATCTGCTGATAGCTTTCGCCCCGGGCATAGTCCTGCGCGATTTGCCTTTCGCGATGGGTGAGCGGTTGCATATCCGCGGGCGCTTTCGTCACGACACGGCCCCTTGCATAGCTTTGATCATGCGCGCGTTTTCCAGCGCGATCACGCTTTGGGCGGCGAACATCTGCGCCAGCCGCGTGGCGTCGTCGGAAAACGGCCGGACGGTTTGCCGGTAGAGCACGAAGGCCCCCACAAGTTTGTCTGCCGCAAGCATCGGGATCGCCACAAACGACCGCGCTCCGCCAAGATCGGCGGTCGCGATGCGTAAGGGATCTTCGCTTAGGTAAATGTCCTCGGATTTGACGTCGAATATATTGACGATCTCGCGCTGCGCATCCATGCGGCCGAGACCTGTATCAGGACTGACGGCGAACCACCCCTGCGTGTCAAACCAGGCTTCGAAGTCGGGGGGTATACCGAGGGCGAAGGTGGCGTGAAATTTGTGGGTTGTTCCATATTCAAACATGACACCAAACTCTGCGTCGCACAGATCCAGCGCATAGGCCAAAATCTCCTGCATTACGGCCTTCAGGTCGCCCCGCGCGGCGCTGATGATCCGCAAGACCTCGCTCATTGCTTTTTCGCGGCTGATGGCCTCTTCCAGGCTTAGCGCCAATTCTGAGACGACCATGGCCAACTCGGCGGCATTTCGGGGTGCGGATGCCGCCCCCTTCAGGCGCGTGGCCAGCTCCACTTTCGATGAGACATCCAGTTTGCGGTAGATGGTGGCCAAATGCGTGCGCACCGTACTGGGCGCGATACACAAGCTATTGGCGATGGCCTGATAAGTCTGGCCACCGGCATAGGCCTGCGCGATTTGCACTTCCCTTTGGCTAAGGTTTGCCCGTTCCGACACCTGGTCACACTCCACAAGATAAGGACTTGGGCGGAGTGTGCGGACAGCACCGCAAACAAGCAATCCTGCAAATGCTGTAGTTTGAATACTGCACGCCTCCGCCCAAATTTACCGCATCTGCACTATACCCGGCTGCCCCGGCGTGGGCCTAGGATGAGCGCATCACATCAACACCGAAGGATAGACAGATGACACAGATCGAGACTGCGACCGCGTTCTTTGAAGCTTGCGAAACCGGTCAGGGATGGGACGCCTGCCAAGCCTTCTGCCTTGAGGGCGCAAGTTTCTCCTGCCAGGCCGATGCGCTGGCCGAGACGACGACGGTTGCCGCCTATGCGGAATGGATGAAGGGCCTTTTGACGCCGGTGCCCGATGGCCGTTACGTCCTGACAGCCTTTGCCGCGGATGAGGCGCGTGGCACCGTTGTGGCAACGGCAAAATTTCATGGCACCCAGACGGGCGAGGGTGGCCCGGTGCCGCCCACGGGCCAGAGCGTCACCTCGGACTACGCCTACGTCATGCAGTTTGACGGCGACAAGATCCGCCACATGACCAAGGTCTGGAACGACGTGCACGCCCTGCGCGGGCTTGGTTGGGCGTGATGCGTTGGCACATCCTTGGCCTGCTTTTTCTGGCCCGTGTCGGGTTGGGGTTTCAGTTCCAAACCGTGGCTTCCGTGGGCGATGACCTGATCGTTGCCTTCGGGCTCGACTATGTTGGCATCGGCATGCTGATTGGGCTGTTCATGGCCCCCGGTTTAGCACTGGCTATCCCCGCAGGTCTTTGGGGGCGCTATGTGTCTGACCGCATCATGGTGGTCATCGGGTTGGGCGCCTTGGCTTTGGGCGGGCTCGTATCGTCTTTGGCCAGCGAAAGCTGGGGCCTCGGTATGGGACGCATTTTTGCCGGGGCCGGGTTCCTTTTCTCGACGCTCTACATGACGAAAATGGTCGCCGACTGGTTCGAGGGCCGTGAAATCGCAACAGCCATGAGCGTCCTTGTCATGTCCTGGCCATTCGGCATCGCCATGGGTCAGATTGGCCACGCCTGGCTGGCTCAAACCTTTGGCTGGCAAGTGCCGTTTCAGGTGGCCTCGGGCTATTGCTTGATCGCGGCCCTTGGGGTCTTGGCCGTCTACCGCCCACCTCACGATCTGCCGCAAGCTGTGGGCGACCCACGGATCAAAATGACCGAAGAGGAATGGCGTCTCGTCCTCTGCGCGGCCACGGCTTGGGGCGTCTTCAACGCCGCCTATGTCATCTATTTGTCCTTTGGACCCAAGCTCCTCGAAGGCTTGGGCCAATCCGCTATCGCAGCCGCAGGGATCATCAGCATCGGAAGCTGGATCATGATCGCATCCGGCGCGGTTTGCGGGCAGATCGTGGACCGTTTCGGCGGGCGTAACGTCGTTCTTGCAGTCTGCGTGGGGGGCGCCATTGTGGCGCTCCGGCTGCTGAGCCTGCCCGGGGCAGGCATTTGGGCCAGCATACTGTTCGGCTTGATCGGCATGGCGCCGGCGGGGGTCATTATGGCAATGGCCGGCCAAGCCATGCGGCCTCAAGTCCGCGCCTTTGGCATGGGGATCTTCTTTATCGTGTACTACGCGATCATGTTGATCACGCCACCTGCGGCGGGCGCTCTGCTTGAGGCGACCGGCAATCCGCAGGCCCCCATGTGGCTCGCCATCATCCTGTTTGCCGCCGTGCTCCCCCTTGGCCTGGCGTTCCAAACCATCAAAGATGCACCTCGCGCGAGCCTTACGAAGGAGGCCTGACCATGGACGTTCGCAAGACGATATTCACCAAGGAAATCATCACCGCAGATTAGATGGGGCAGACGTGCGCGCCGATCACGCGTGTTGCGGCGATGGCCGTTTTCAGAAACCCGTTCGCCGGGATCGCGCAAACGGACTTATCAGGGCTGTTCGACACAAGCGCGCAGCTCGGCCAATCTTTGACTGAGGAGCTTCTTACCCTGCTGGATCGACCGCCCTTGTGTTACGGAAAGGCTGCCCTGGTCGGAGCTTTCGGTGCGATGGAACATGACGCTGCTGTGCTACATCCGGCTCTTGGAAAACCCGTCCGTGCGGCTATCGGCGGTGGAGCGTCTCTGATGCCCTCCAACCACAAAGTCGGCGCCGTGGGGACCAGCATCGATCTGCCCTTGGGGCATAAAGATGATGCGTGGTCGTTTGATCACATCGACACGATGACACTCTGCGTCCCCGATGCCCCGCGCACCGATGACATATTTCTTAGTATTGGATTGTCAGACGGACCGCGCGCTCACCCGCTTATCCTAAGAGGGCCGAGCCGCGCCTGATGCGGCATCTGTGAAAAGGGCTCGAAGCTGACCAGAGCGGCGGCGGCGCGTCCCGCATGTCGGGTGCGTGACGCCGTTCCCTAGCGGCCCATTCCAGCCGTTTAAAATGTCATTCAGTTCCGCGGCGCGGCTTACTCGAAGAGGACATTGACTTTCACACATACCTAGTAACTGCTTTGGCTTTTGTAACGCGAGGAAAGCGACCGTCAGAGGCTCTTGGCGGCGAGGCGAAGTGTATTTTGGGCTCTTCTGAGCTGTGGGGCATCGATCATTCTACCATCAAGGCTGGCGGCTCTGCGTCCTCGCTCTTGGGAATTGGCCATTGCTGCTAAATCCGCGCCAGATACAGTTCCCAATCAACCGCCGTTTAGAAAGCGACCTTCTGCTTCATCAGATATTTGACAAACTCCTGTCTGCGGTTGTTGAAATTGGTCTTTGTTAGAATGTAGATTTCCTTGTAGGCCGTGTCCGAAGGTCCATCCTTGACCTTCTTTTTCTCGTAGGTGGCGTTGAGCCATACCCGGGCCTTGTGTTTGATGTTGATCTGAAACGGCGCATTGTCCGGGATGTACTTCTGGTACAGTTTGTCGCTGGGTTTCTTGCCTTCGATCAGGAACATCGTGTTTTCGCCAAAGAAGTTGTTTTTCGCAAAAACGGCAAAATGATTGAATAGGTTTTTGTCCTTGAACACTGTATTGAAGTTCATCGAATTGAATTTCTTGTCGAGTGCATCGAGTTCCTTCTTGATGGCGTTGCGAAACTCTGTGGTTTTCTTGGGAAACGACTTCGTAAGCACATGCTTGGCGTCATCATGAACGCCTTTCTTGCACGCCCCCGCTGTTTTCCCTGCAGCTGTGTCGATGGCTGCAAGCGCGTCCAACTCGCCCTCTAGTAAACCAAACCGGGTAGGGCCTTTGGCATTTATGGACAGTTTCCAATTGGTCTCAAACTTCTTCAGGGCGGGCCCAATCTTGCCTTTGTCGGTTAGAGTTCGAGGTTGATTCTCTTTCCACCACATTTCGTTGAGTTCGACTTTCAGATTCTTATCCATGGCGACTGTCCTCGCTTGGTTGATGCCAATTGCTTCAAGTTTGTGGGAGAATGCTGGGATGATTTAGGATTGACGCTTGGCCCGTCGCAGCGAACTAAAATTCTGCAACCAACCGCATTCCTGAGGGCGATGCAGCCCAGTATGCCCACGCAGCCAGCAGCACCCAGGTGGCGGTCGGAAGCGGGACCGGTGCAACCTCGTGGAGATTACCCGGCCGAAGTCAAATCGGTGCATCGAAGATAGCATTAGCAATGTCTCGCTCTCGATTGCTTCGTTCAACCGCGCGCATGGCCGTCGCGGATTCTAATGAGAGTTTACGCGCGTTAAGGATGAGAGTCGTTATCTGAGCGTCTCGACTTTGTTGTCTGAGGGGCTCAAACGCTGCGCAAGAAACGCTCCAGAATATCGCCTGCGCTCTTTGATCCCAGCCGTCCGTCTCTGGCGTCAAGTGCTTCGACGTGTGCGCGTCCTCCACCCACATCGCTTAGCGGGAACCCGAAGCGGCGGCGGAATTCCCGGCTGAAGTGGGGGACTGAGCTAAAGCCATAGCGTTCAGCAATTTGGGCGACGGCCCCGCGTGTGGCAACACCAGTGGCAAGCTTCATTAGCGCGACTTCAAGCCGGCGGCCGAGCATGTCCCGTTCGATCCCGCCTTCCTCTTTGAAGTCCCGGTAGAGTGTCGCGCGAGAGATGTGAAAGCGAGCGCAGATTAAATCCGCCGTCAATCGCTCTCGACCGATCCGCATGTCGATATGATCACGGATCAAGCGGGCGCGGGCGACGGCGTAGTCCGGTGTCTGCTGAACAAGCAATGGATCGACAAATAAAATGTTGCGCAAGAGCGCGATGAATCCACTGGCGATCCTCGGTGCATCCGCGTTGGATATTCGGTCAAGATCGGCATGGATCGCAAGCAGTGTCTGAAGCAAGACGCGTCCGACCACCGTTTCCGAACCGAAACGCATAGTAGGTGGATGACGCGAAGGATTGTAACCTACCAGATCATGCGCGACGACAAGACTGCGCACATGGGACGGCTCCGCCAGGCCGCGATGGCCTCTGCTTTGATCCGTGACGTTGACCTCGCCCGTCCGAATTCTTATTTGCTCGCCAGCGATTTCGCCATCGAATGCGCCTCGAAGAAAGGTCTGAATGACGAGCGAATCTGGTACCTGCGCTGCATGCCTGCGCTTGCTACGATGAGTCACTTGGTTGCCAAAAACACCCTCATAAAAAACGAGGCGATCTAGCATCCATCCACGTGCGACATAAGCTGTTGGGTTGCTAGGGTTGCCGAGCGGGGTGACATCGGACAATGGCCGGGAGGTATCGACCCAGAGATCTAGGCGCTGGCCCTTTTCGACAGCGTCGAAGTCCACTTCGAACTTGCTAATCATACCCAGTGTTTGTGGTTTGGTTGTCACGACGGCTTCCCAAAGAATGCACGAGGCGATTTTAAACTCTGTGAAATGAACGAACAGAACCGTTTCGCGTCCCGATCCTTGCCGCTACGCTTGGCCTGCGGCGCACCTTGATAGGTCAAAAATTTCCTAAACCCGTTACACGATTTGCTACGGTGGCTCGGCACATCCTTGGCAATCTCGGCAGCAATGTTTTGTGGGAAGTCCATGCGTGTTTCGGCCCATTCTGTCGTGTATGGGGGCTTTGGCCTACAGCACTGCAAAAAGATTGAAACGAGGCGTGGGCTTGGCGAAACCCGAAGTCTATCGGTGAACATACAATTGGCTTTTCCAAACAACTCAACACGCGCAAATTTATCACAGACCTCCCCCACAGATCGTTGCTTGAGAATCTCAAGTTTGTTGTCTGTCCGTCTCAAAAGTCGGTGGGAGGCTCCTTTAACCCAGGATCATGGACGCCCAGCCTTCTATGCCCAGAAGATATGTTGCATAGGGGTAGCGGCTTGGGTCACTGGTCGCAGTTTTTGGAGAATTCCGAGCCCCGTTAGTACGAAGGAATTCGAAGCAGAAAGTGAGATGACCGATTGTGGCGCTACGCGGATCGCCACGATGGACGTCGCGTTTTTCGGAGCAAAACACATCCGATCTGGAACAGGCCATAACTGCGATTGAAGAGCTGGACCGGCCCGGATAACTGCGTCTCTGCTGATTTCGCTCTCTGCTAAACACCGAAAAATACGCGACATTTGCGCAGCAAACGTTCGGCATGAGAAAATTAGGAAGTGTTTGGCTGGGATGGTAGGATTCGAACCTACGGTACACTGTACCAAAAACAGTTGCCTTACCACTTGGCTACATCCCAACGTGAGGCGCTAATTAGTCTGCCAACGCACAGCGCGCAAGCCCCTTTGCCCCAAAAAACCTTGTCATTCGGTTAGTCCGTTATCTGTTAAAAGATCTGGTGTTTCGGGATCGTTTCGCTCGGCCTCGACAAGACGGTCGAGCGAGGCCTGAGAGGTGTCTTCGACTTCTTCTGCTGCGACGCCCTTTTGTTTCTTGACCGGCAATGCTTTTTGCAAAGCGGGTGGCGGCGTGCCGTCCTGCCCGCCGCCCAGCAGTTGAATGCGGTATGTCGTGTCGGGCACTTCAATCCCTTCGGCCTCAATCGCTGATTTGACCATCCGGATAGCCTCGCCCTTGGCGCGGGCCAGCGAGGTCGTGCGCTGATCAATCCAACCTGTGACCACTAGAACAACGGCACCATCACCAATTCGGTCGATCCACGTCATTGGAGCGGGGTCTTTAAGCGAGAACGGGAGGTCTGCCACCACTTGTTCTGCCAGATCACGGACTTGCTCCAGATCGCCGTCTGAGGCTACGCCGATCTGAAAATCATAGCGGCGTTCATCGTTGGTCGAATAGTTCACAATCCGACTTTTAAAGACGGTCGCATTGGGAATGCGGATGTGGTTGCCGTCAAAGCTGAGCAGGATAGTGGCACGGCTGGTGAGGCGAATGACTTTCCCAACGTCTCCTTCGATTTCGACGATGTCGTTGGGGCGAAAGGGTTGCCTGATCGAGAGCATGATCGAGGCGATAAAGTTTTCGACCGTATCGCGGACCGCAAAACCGATAGCGAGGCCGACGATCCCTGCGGCACCAAGGATAGTTCCCAAGAGGGCGGTTGCACCAAGAATATCCAGTGCGATGACCAGTCCGCTCACAAAAAACACGATGCGCACAATCTGGCGGTAAATGTTGGCGATAAAGGCGTTGGGCGCGATACGGTCCCAAGGCCTGCGCATCCGGGCGAGTAATATGCCCGCCATCAGAACGATCACAAAGGCCAGCAAGGCCACGGCCGCCAATGGCAAGATTGCCAAGCCTTGTGCAACACGCGTTCGGAAACGCTCAACTGCGGGGTTCAGCCGTGCCACAACATCTGTGGTTTCCGCGACTTCGTTCTCAATAGCGACATCACCGGCCACCCTTGAGACGATATCGTTCAACCGCGCGGCTCTTGTTGTGTCGATGGTGGTGCCACGCAAGGTTACGATCCCGGAAGACACTGTGACGGTAATACCGTCATAACCGTCGAGTTCGTTCAGGATACCGCGAATGCGTACGGCGATGGCCGCGTCTTGCGACGCACTGTCTTCGACCCCGATTGTTCCTTGGGGTTGGTCTGTGGACTGAGCAAAGGCAGGGCCTGCGCAAAGGCACAGCAAAAGAACCAGCGCTCGGATCATGATTGCGTGTCCAACAAAATAGCGCCTGCACGATTGCCAGTCTCGACGGCCACGTGAGCGGCGGCGCACTGGGCTAGGGCATAGGTTTCGGCGATGGGACAGTTCAATGCCCCTTGTTCTAGTGCTGAATGGAGGTGTTGGATCGCTTGGTCGCGCAGAGGAGCAGGCAATAGATAAATCAGCAGGATATCAATTGTGACGGCCTTGAACAGCATTGGCCCTAAGGCGAGAGTTGGGTTCATCTCCTTGGCGGAACCGTAAGCGGCGATGGTGCCGTTCGGGGCGATGACTTCGGCATCCACGACGGCATTGAGGCCGAATTCGACTTCAACAATCCGGTCAACTGGTGTGCCGTTGTTCTCAGCCAAGACAGCTTGAGCCAGATCGTCGCGCGCGTAATCCAAGACAACGTCCGCTCCGGCTTGTTTGGCAGCGGCCATCCCGTCGCCGCGCGCCGTGGCTATCACGCGTGCGCCTCCCCACTTGGCCAATTGGACGGCCAAAAGACCGACGGTGCCCGCACCGCCCTGCACCAAAACCGTTTGGCCTTCGACTGGGCCCCCGCCAAACACTGCGTGACTGGCCGTCAGCCCTGGAATGCCGAGAACTGCTCCTGTTTCAAGGGAGACCGCATCGGGCATCGCGACGGCTTGCGGTGCGGGCAGGCAGATATGAGTGGCGGCAGTGCCGAAAGGGCGCTGCCACTGTCCGTTCCAAATCCAGACACGGGTGCCAACGCGTTCGGTGGGCACTCCATCCCCGACCGCTTCGATCACGCCTGATCCGTCGCTGTGGGGGATGATGCGGGGGAATGGTGGTTTGGTCACTCCGGGACGCGCACCTGAGCGCGCTTTGACGTCAGACGGGTTCACGCCTGAAAAGGCCAGTCGGACAAGCACTTCACCTGGTTGAGGCGTTGGTGTCGCTACGTCGCCAATTTCCAGAACGTCAGCAGCAGGTCCGAAAGCGGTGTAGGATATGGCTTGCATCAGGGAGGTCCGGTGTAAATTGTGGTTGATGCCGAGAGTAGCTGAGCGGGCCGAAATGGCCAGCCCTGACCCGCCTGACTGATGGGAAACCCAATGATGCCAAAACGTGCGCTGATCCCGCCTGAGTTGCGTGAGGCTTGTGAGAAGGCGGGCATGTCGCCCGGCATTGCAGCCGATGGATTCGTCTTTCTGACCGGCGTGACGGGGGCGCGCGCGGACGGTACTATGCCAGACGGGGATATTGCCCAGTTTCATGCATGTTTTGAAAAGATCGCAGCCGTACTCGCAGAAGCCGATCTGACTCTGGCCGCCGTTGTTGAGATGACCAGCTACCACATTGGTTTGCGTGGGCACTTTGAAAGCTTTGACAGGGTCCGTAGGGCGCATTTGAGCGACCCATTTCCGGCATGGACAGCAGTTGAGGTTGCCGGATTGCGCCGAGTGGGTGCCGTTGTCGAAATCAGGGTTGTCGCGGCGCTGGACTAGTCGCGCAACTCATCCATCGCCACGCCCCACAGGCGGGCCTTTGGTGCCCAGCCTTTATATCCTGCGGCCGTCACGCGACACCATTCCGGATCGCATTTGCCAAGGCGTGCAATCACTCCAACTTCGAGGGCAGCAGCCACCGGGGCTTCGGCCTCGGGCCGCGTACGAATGGTAAGCATATCCTGCTCGATCAGAACTGTGCGTGTGCCGGACAGGAGCGAATAGTGGATCCAGCCTCCGAGGCCGTCCCGGTCTTCGACCCGGCGCCAGTGGCCATGTTCTGCAGTCACCTGCAAAGGCATGTCACGGCGTGTGTACACCCAGTCGATCCGATGGGACAGAGACGGTCCGCGCCGCACATTCCCCTCGGCCGCTTTGAGCGAGACATAGCGCGGCATGGGAAGATTCGTCACTGGCCCGACATCTTTTGCCGCGACAGGTGCCGCCAAAACACTCAAACACAGCATCGCACACAGCGCCGCCAGAATGGGGGAATGAATACGCATCTCTCGCCTCTTGAAATGGCCGAGGTTCTTGTGCCTCGTGCTCACTTCCGCCACCATGATACGAAACGGCACAAACGCCAAGGCCGGGGAGGGCACATATGCCAAAGGAACGCTTGAGTGTTGTCGTTACGCGACGGTTGCCCGCCGAGGTTGAAACCAGGCTGAGCGAGTTGTTTGATGTACGGCTGCGTGAAGATGACACCGCGATGAGCCGGGCAGAGATCGTCGAAGCCATAAAATCGGCAGACGTGCTGGTGCCTACGATCACGGATACGATCGACGCTGCGATGATTGGACAGTCTGGCGACCGGTTAAAGCTGATTGCGAATTACGGGGCCGGTGTCGACAATATCGATGTCTCGACGGCCCGGCAGCGCGGTATTCTGGTGTCAAACACGCCCGGCGTTCTGACAGAGGACACAGCTGATATGACCATGGGTCTGATTTTGGCCGTGACCCGGCGTTTGCCTGAAGGATTGGCCGCGATGCAGGCCGGGAATTGGGACGGATGGTCGCCCACTGCTTTCCTCGGAGGGCGGATTGCGGGACGCCGCCTTGGCATTTTGGGTATGGGTCGCATTGGGCGCGCCGTGGCAAAGCGCGCGGCGGCCTTTGGGATGCAGGTGCATTATCACAACCGTCGTCGTCTGCGTGCCGAGGTTGAGGAAGAACTGGAAGCCACGTGGTGGGAAAGTCTGGACCAGATGGTCGCGCGCATGGACGTGATCAGCGTGAACTGCCCGCACACGCCATCGACCTTCCATTTGATGAACGCGCGTCGCCTCAAACTGATGAAGCCAGACGCCGTCATTGTGAACACCTCGCGTGGTGAGGTGATCGACGAAAACGCACTGACCCGGATGCTGCGCGCAGGCGAGATTGCGGGTGCAGGCCTGGACGTTTACGAACAGGGCCGAGAGGTAAACCCACGTTTGCGCGAGCTGCAAAACGTGGTTCTCTTGCCCCACATGGGTTCGGCCACGCGTGAAAGTCGGGTGGAGATGGGCGAAAAAGTTATCATCAATATCAAGACCTTCGACGATGGTCATCGCCCGCCGGATCAGGTTGTGCCGTCGATGCTGTAGAGTGACAGAAAATAACGCGTTTTCTGCCAGAATATTTATTAGGGCATACCTATTTGCCCAGAGGAGAGAGACATGCGCTTTTGTTTAACGGTTGCTTTTTCCATGTTGGCCAGTGCGGCCATAGCCCAGCAAGCCGCTGATGCGGTTCAGCCGGAAACGGGTACTGATGGGGTTGCGGTTTCTTCGTCCGAAGCCGTGGCTGATGCACTCGCATCCAAGTTGGCAGGGATGCCTGTTGAGGCCCCTAACTATATGGTTGCCGCCGCTAATCCGCTGGCCGTGCAGGCCGGTGTTGATGTGCTGGCGGACGGTGGCACAGCGGCGGATGCATTGGTCGCAGTGCAGACCGTACTGGGGCTGGTGGAGCCACAGTCATCTGGCCTGGGGGGTGGTGCTTTTCTGGTTTGGTACGATGCGGCCACTCAAACCATGACGACGCTGGATGGGCGTGAGACGGCCCCGTTGGCAGTGACACCCACGCTGTTTCAGAATGAAGATGGGAGCCGAATGGGCTTTTTCGATGCGGTCGTGGGCGGTCGATCGGTGGGCACGCCCGGTACGCCCGCCCTGCTGGCTGAGGTGCACGCCCGTTGGGGCAATCAACCATGGCCGAGCCTGTTCGAAGCAGGCATCGAGCTGGCCAGTTCTGGGTTTCAGGTGTCGCCACGCCTTGCGGGCCTGATCGAGCGGGACGCGGAACGTCTGGCTGTTTTCCCGGCCACGGCCGACTATTTCCTGCCCGGTGGCGCTCCGCTGAGGGTTGGTGCAACGCTGCAAAACCCCGACTACGCCGCGACGCTTGGGGCACTGGCCGTCGGAGGGGCCGAAGCCTTCTATACCGGTCAGATTGCCGAGGCCATCACGGCGACGGTGCAGCAATTCTCCGCCAACCCCGGTGTGCTGTCTGAGCTTGATCTTGCCATTTATCAGGTGAAAGAGCGCGCGCCGGTCTGCGCAACATACCGCGAACATGAGGTTTGTGGCATGGGCCCTCCTTCCTCCGGTGCGCTGACCATCGGGCAGATTCTGGGGATGCTAGAAGCCTATGATCTGGCGGCATTGGGTGCCGAGAATCCGGAAAGCTGGCGGCTGATCGGAGATGCCTCACGGCTCGCGTTCGCGGATCGGGGCCGGTACATGGCTGACAGCGATTTTGTTCCCATGCCCACCGCCGGTTTGGTTGATCCGGCCTATCTTGCTGAACGCGCTGCACTGCTGAGCGGGGAGCGGGCGCTGGAAGACGTCTCCCCGGGTTCGCCAGCCTTTGATCACAGCCTCAACTGGGCTGATGATCAAAGCATTGAGCTGCCTTCGACCTCGCATATCTCGATTGTGGACGGTTTCGGGAATGTTGCGTCCATGACAACGACCATTGAAAATGCCTTTGGCTCGCGGCTGATGGTGCATGGGTTTTTACTGAACAACGAGCTCACGGATTTCAGCTTTGCCACGCATGTGGACGGCGTGCCGATTGCCAATGCTATTGCCCCGGGCAAAAGGCCCCGCTCGTCCATGGCGCCCACAATTGTGATGAAAGATGATGCACCGGTGCTGGCCATTGGGAGCCCCGGTGGGAGTCGGATCATCGGCTATACGGCGCAGGCGATTATCGCGCATCTGGATTGGGGTATGGACGTGCAACAGGCGGTATCGATGCCGCACGCTGTAAACCGGTTCGGCACGTTTGATGTCGAGGAAGAGACTGCGGCGACTGGCCTTGTTCCCGCCCTTGAGGCGATGGGCTATGAAGTGAATGTGCGGGGGCTAAACTCGGGTTTGCATGCCGTTGCCATAGGTGATGGACTGCAGGGCGGCGCTGATCCACGCCGTGAAGGGATCGCGCTTGGGCAGTGACCCGAACCACGACTAGAGGAGACACGCATGGCACAAGCCGTTGAACTGCCAAGAAATGAAGAAGGGATTGCCATCGCGCTTGGCATTCTCAAACAGCAGTTCGGGGATCGCTTTCACACCGGCCAAGCGATGCGTGACCAGCATGCGCACACAACCACTTACATCAAACCTCAAGCTCCTGATGCCGTTGTCTTTCCGACCTCGACCAAGGAGGTTTCGGACATAATCAAGGTGTGTGCGGCGCATTCTGTGCCCGTGATCGGCTATGGCACGGGGACATCGCTTGAAGGGCACGTGAACGCCCCAGCTGGCGGGATCTGCGTGGACCTGAGCACCATGAACACTATTTTGTCTGTCAATGCGGATGATCTGGATTGTGTGGTGCAACCGGGGGTGACCCGCGAACAGCTCAACACGTACCTGCGCGACCGTGGGCTGTTTTTCCCAATTGACCCCGGCGCGAATGCGTCTCTCGGGGGAATGGCATCGACGCGCGCATCCGGGACCAACGCGGTGCGGTACGGGACGATGAAGGACAACGTGATCGCACTGGAGGCCGTTATGGCCGACGGGCGCGTGATCCGCACAGCGCAGCGCGCCAAAAAGACGTCGGCGGGCTATGATCTAACCCGGCTGTTGGTCGGCTCTGAAGGGACGCTGGGCCTGATCACCGAGGTCACGCTGAAGCTGCAAGGCATCCCCGAGGCGATCCGGGCGGCGCGCATGTCGTTCCCGAGTATCGATGCTGCATGTCAGGCGGTTATGACGACAATCCAATATGGTATACCTGTCGCCCGCATTGAGTTGATGGACGAACTGAACGTCCGCGCGGCCAACGCCTATGCCGGACTCGAGTTGCCAGAGACGCCATTATTGCTGCTGGAATTCCACGGCTCTGACAATGCGGTGGTTGAACAGGCCGAGATGTTTGGATCAATTGCCGAAGACGCAGGTGGGTTTGATTTTGCGACCACGGGCACCGCTGAAGAGCGCAACAAGTTGTGGAAAGCGCGCCATGATCTGTATTGGGCAACATTGCAGCTGCGCCCGGGAGCGCATGGGATTTCAACGGATGTCTGCGTGCCTATTTCGCGGCTTGCGGAAGCCGTGACGGGGGCGCAGGCCAAGGCGGAAGCATTGGGGTTGTTGGCTCCGATTGTGGGCCATGTGGGAGATGGAAACTTTCACTGCCTTGTTTTGATTGACCTTTCAGACGCGGACGAGGTGGCGCGCGCCGAAGAGTTCACGGCCTACCTTGCAGATGAAGCTATCGCGATGGAGGGCACTTGCACTGGCGAGCATGGGATTGGGCAGGGCAAGATGCCATATCTGGTCAAAGAACTTGGCGCGGCTGTCGAGTTTATGGCGGCCATCAAGGACGCGTTTGATCCGCAAGGCATCATGAACCCAGGCAAGATTTTTGGCCCGCGCCGTTAGGTATCTGGCCTATGCCCTCTTGCTGGCTGTCGCGGGGACTGCGGCCGCGCAGGAAATGGCCCGCTACCGCGTGGACGTTACCTTCTCCTGGGCAGACCCCGACCTAGATGCGCACTGGAGCAGGCTGATCGCTTTTGCCCATTCCTCTCGCTACAGCCTCTTTCAGGATGGTGAAACCGCATCCAGCGGTCTTGCGTTGGTTGCAACAAACGGACGCGTGAGCGTTCTGGAAGCTGAACTGGCCGAGGGGCGCAGGCGCGGGCGTGTTGGTGCGCATCTGGTTTTGCCGGGAATCGAAAGCCCAGGGTCGTTTTCATTTGAACTTGACGTTGATGAGAAACTGAACCGAATTGCCTTTGCCACGATGCTTGCCCCAAGCCCTGACTGGTTTTCCGGGGTGAGCGGGATTGCATTGCGCATGGATGGTCTTTGGAGGGACCGTGTGGAAGTGCCGCTTTGGCCATGGGATGCCGGGGCGGACAGTGGGCCGGAGTACACAGGCCCAAATGTCGAGACACAGCCACGTCAGTCTGTACGCTTGTTGACCCACCCGGATTTTTTGACCGCTGACGCGCTAAAGCCTATTGGACAGGCCACTTTCACTCGTCTGCCCTGATCTGGTGGACGCCCTCACTCACGGGCGACGGCAACTTTTGGGGGCTCGGCCCCGCCCTTCGGGCTCTCCAGGATTTTAGGAGACAGAAAAGGGGTATGTGCGGAGAGCGTCGTTTTTTCACCGTGACCGGTCGGCTTGTTGGCGCGCGGGAATTCCCTTGTTTTCTAGAAGGGTGTTCAGGTCTTTGCGAGGAGTCGGGACATGAAAACACAGGTCAAAGCGCTGGTCATCGGGGGCGGCGCCGTGGGGACGTCGATTGCATATCACCTGGCCCGCGCGGGCTGGGATGATGTGATGCTGCTGGAGCGGGACGAGTTGACGTCCGGGTCCACGTGGCACGCTGCTGGTTTGCTTCCTTATTTCAACATGTCTTTTGCAACGACCCACATCCACGACTATTCGATCCGGTTCTACAAAACGCTGGAGGAAGAGACGGGTCTGAATGCGGGCTTTGCCGTTGTGGGCAACCTACGCATGGCGCAGACGCAGGAGCGGATGGACGAGTACATGCTCTATGCCTCTACTGCTGAAACCTGCGGGGTGCCTTACGAGTTCATGACGCCCGAGCAGATTAAGGCGAAATGGCCGCTGATCAACACCGAAGACTTGAAAGGCGCGCTGTACCATCAAACGGATGGCTACATTAACCCTGCTGACGTCACCATGGCGATGGCCAAGGGCGCCCGGCAGCGTGGCGTGATGATTGAGCGCAAGTGGCAGGCGGATGCGTTCCACTGGAATGGTGAAGCGTGGGAAGTTACGGCCACCAAGATGGTCGAAAAGGGCGGAAACCTCGTGCCCTCGGACGAGCAGATTGTGATCACGGCGGAGCATGTGGTGACGGCCAGCGGTAACCATGCGCAGCGCACCGCCAAGATGCTAGGCATCAAGATGCCCGCGATCCCGGTTGAGCACCAGTTTATCGTGATGGAACAAGACCCTGCGCTGGTGGAATTCCGTGAAGCAGGCAATGCCGAACATCCTGTGATCCGCGACGCTGACGCGCAGTCTTATGTGCGTGAAGAACGCGGCGGGTGGATCCTTGGGGTCTATGAAAAGGGCGCGCCTGCGCGCTTTGAGCACGGGGTGCCCGACAGTTTCCGTGCTGATCTGTTCCAGCTTGATCTGGAGCGGATCGAGGACCAGTACATGGCGATGATCCATCGGGTGCCGTCCTGTGAGGAAAGCGGTCTTAAGGACGATTTCAACGGGCCGATTTGCTATACGCCGGACGGCAATCCGCTGGTGGGGCCTGCGCCGGGCTTGCGCAATATGTGGCTGGCCGAAGGGTTCTCGTTTGGCATCACAGCGGCGGGTGGCACCGGCTATTATCTGGCACAGATGATGGTCGAGGGTGAGGCCGAGATCGACATGGCGAGTCTTGATCCGAAGCGCTACGGGAGTTGGATGACGACCGAGTTTGCGGCGCGCAAGAACGAAGAGTGTTACGACCACGTTTACATCCTGCACCACCCTGATGAGGAGCGCCCGGCCTGTCGCCCTCTGCGCACCTCGCCGGCCTATGACCGTCAGGCGGCCAAGGGCGCGCAGTTTGGTTTTGTGAATGGATGGGAGCGACCCAATTACTACGGGCCTTTGGACGCGGCGGAGAATTTCGATCACGACGCACGGTCCTTCCGGCGTGGCGGCTGGTGGCAATATGCGCATGACGAGGCCAAAGCCGTGCGCGAGGGCGTTGGTCTGATTGATGCGACTGCCTTTACCAAACATGTGTTGCGCGGCCCCGGGGCGACGGCGTTTCTGGATTGGTTCACGTGCAATCGTTTGCCCAAGGTGGGGCGCATCAACCTGACTTATGCGCTGACGGCGGCCGGGACGACGCGGACGGAATACACCATAGTGCGTCTGGCGGAGGATGAATATTATCTTGTGAGTGCAGGGGCCTGGCAGGCCTATGACAGCGATTATCTGCAAAAGGCGGTTGAGGACAAAATCCCGGAATTCGGCTGGATGTCATGCCATGATGTGACGTCGCAATGGGGTGTCTTTGCCATCGCGGGGCCGAAGTCACGTGTGGTTTTGGGCGCATTGATCAAGGACGCAGACCCCGCGACAGCGCTGTCAAACAAACGCTTTCCATGGCTATCGATGCGGCAGATCGAATTGGGCATGTGCCCTGTGAATGCGATCCGTGTGGCCTATACTGGCGAGTTGGGATGGGAGTTGCATCACCCAATCGAGATGCAGAATTACCTTTGGGATCAGTTGCTTGCCGCCGGTGAGCCTCACGGACTAAAGCTGGTGGGAGCACGCGCGCAGAACTGGTTGCGGCAGGAGAAGTCCTATCGTGCGTTCGGCACTGAGTTGGGGCGGGATGCGTCGCCGATTGAGGCCGATTTGCCGCGCTTCGTGGACCTCAGCAAGGAGTTTCATGGCAAGGCTGCGATGGAAGCCATTGGAGTGCGTTCCAAGTGCGTGACATTGCTGATCGACGGGCCGGATGATGCTGACCCCTGGGGGCGGGAGGCGCTCTATGACGGAGAGACCCGAGTGGGCCGTTTGACCTCGGGCGGTTATTCCGTGGCGTTTGGGAAGTCCATCGGCATGGGATACGTGCGCCCTGAGCTGGCGGTGCCGGGCACGAAGTTACAGGTGAAGATGTTTGATCAGCTTTGGAATGCAGAGATCGTGCAGGACAGTCCTTACGATCCCACTAACGCGGCGATCCGGGTAGATGGCTGCCGTCGGCAGGCGGCTCTGTTTGCTTGCGCAAAGGCGCCCGCCCGCCGACCCGGACGGCGCTTTTGCTTAGCGAATTGTGCGACGCTCCAACCAACTGGCCCATGCCTCTGCGCTGCCATTGAAAGCGTTGATATCGACAGCTCCGGGTGTGTTGGGCAGGGTGCCCGTGGCGGTGTATTGCCAGAACCGCCAGGGTTGGCCTGGATAGGCTTCGGCAGGAGTTTTGGCGGTGGTACGCAGCCAGAAATCGACGCCTTTAAAGGCGCTTAGCCCGTTCTCGGCATAAAAGCGTGGTGTGGTGTAGATGATTGGTTTCTGCCCGTAATGCGCCTCGACTATATCCATCCAGCGTTGCATTTCATTGCGCACTGTCGCGCCGTCGGGGCGGCGTTGGCAGGTGGGCGAGAACGGGTTCCATTCCATATCAAGCACGGGCGGAAGGCTGCCACGGGTGCGCGGGGCGGTGCGGATGAAGAACGCGGCCTGCACTTCGGGGGACGTGCAGAAATAATAAAAGTGGTAGGCGCCGCGTTTGATTCCGGCCTGGCCCGCACCCCGCCAATGGTCGTCGAATTTGATGTCTTTGAGGTCGCCCCCTTCGGACGCTTTCAGGAAGGCGAACTCGATGCCGACCGCTTTGGCCCGGGCCCAGTCGACGCTGGTTTGGAAGCGGGCGGCATCCATGCCGCGCACCGGATAAGTGCTTGGCTGACGGCCGGAAAATCGCACCGGGTCGGTGTCGCCAATTACCATAGGTCCGTTGAATGGGGCAGGGCCGGGGGCGCAGGCGGCAAGAAGAAGGAGCAGGACGGCGAGGATGCGGAGAGCCATGGTTATCCCTTGTGAAAGCGGGCGGGGGAGAGCGATTGGATGGTGGCCGCATCAATTTCAGGCGTGTGCCCGAGTGCGAGGTCAGCCAGCAGTTGGCTGGCGGCAGGGGCGGTTTGAAAACCGTAGCCACCTTGACCCGCACACCAGATAAAGTGCGCGTTTTCAGGGTCTTGACCCAGCACCAATGTGCGGTCTGGCGCGAAACTGCGCAAGCCGGCCCATGAGGACGTAAGGCGCGTGATCGGTTCGGTGACGTGGTTGGCATAGCGGTCCAGACCTTCGGCCAGCACCATGTTATCGGCCCATGCATCATGGGGTTCTACCGGGTCCTCGTCTGCGGGAGAGACCAGCAATGCGCCTGCGTCGGGCTTTGCATACCAAGTCTCCCCGACGCCGAAGAAAATGGGCCAGCGCGATACATCGTGGCCACCGGGGGCCGGGATGCGGGCCATGGAGCGGCGGAGTGGCGTGATCCCGATAGGGTTTATCCCAGCCATGACAGAGACTTGGTCGGCCCATGCACCTGCTGCGTTCACCAGCGTCGTGGCAGTTAACGTTTCGTTGCCGCAACGCACGGACCATGTCTTGTCAAAGCTGATCGCTGTGACAGCATTTCCGGTCAGAACTTTCCCGCCATTTGCGCGCACTGTCTTTGCAAAATCCTGAATCATGCGGTCGGTGTCGATGTCGAACGCGTCCGCGTGGTAGGCAGCGCGGGTGATGGTTTCGTTTAGGACAGGTACGTGGCGGCGCGCCTCGTCCACCGAAATCTCAGGGCATTTCAGCGTTCTGGCGTCTTTCTCAAACGCCTCGTCCTCGCCGTCGCGTCCAATAAGCAGAAAGCCGCGGGGGCTGAGATAGGGTTGATGATAGGCTGCGCTGGCGTGATTGAGAGCAATCACGGAAGGAAGACCATAGTTTTCCTCGAACAAAGCCGCCGAGCGGCCTGAGGCGTGATAGCCGAGGGCGTCTTCGCCTTCGATCAGCGTGACATGTGCGTGGGCCGATAGCCGTGCGGCGGCGGAGACGCCAGCGATGCCTCCGCCGATCACGATGATGTCGGTCATGCCTCTTCGATCCGATCGGTTGCGGGGGGTGGCGTGACGCTAAAATCGGTAATTTGAGTATAGAGTTCGGGTGTCATCTCAAAGTGCAGAGCATCCAGAGATGGCGCAAGTTGCTCAGCTGAGCGGGCAGACACGATCGGGCGTGGCCGCGCCGGGTGTGCCATGGCCCAGGCAACGGCCAGCGTGGCGGGATTGGTGCCCAGATCGCGCGCGAGGGCTGTGAGTTTGACCGCCGCCTCGCGCATCCAGTCAACATTGTAACGCGCAGCATAACGGTGATCTTCGGTCAGTCGCCCGGTGCCGCCGCTGGCATATTTGCCTGTAAGCAGCCCACCGCCGAGGGGAGAATAAGGCACAATCTCAAGCCCCTGATCTACGCACATCGGAAAAATCTCGACCTCGGCCTGTCGTTTGACAAGGCTGTGCATTGGCTGGACCATCTCGAATATCACGTCAAATCCAAGGGCGACGCGTTGGGCTTTGCCCACTTGCCAGGCAGCAAAGTTGGACACAGCGATGTGGCGGATTTTGCCTGCGTGTTTGAGGGTGGCAAGGGCGTCGAATGTTTCCTGCAAGGGCGTGTCATCGTCAAAGCGGTGCAGGTACAGAATATCGACCACGTCCAACTGCAATCGCTGTTGCGATACATCGAACCCGTTCAGGATGTTTTCGCGACCCGACCCGCCATCATAGGCAGCCTTGGTGGCGATGATCAGGCTGTCGCGATCCTGTTGGATCATTTCACCCAGCAGGGTTTCGGAGGCGCCGCCATTGTAGACATAGGCGGTGTCGAAATGCGTGACGCCGGCAGCGCGGGCGGCGTCAAACATGGCGCGGCTGGCAGCGGCATCGGCATTGCCGCCAAACTGCATGGTGCCAAAGGTTAGGGGTGAGAGCGGGGTGCCGTTGAGAGATGTGATCATGCTCAGATTGGTGCCATGACAGGGACCGCACGCGCAACGGTTAATAGGGCAAGCGCGGAAACGGGCACAAAGCCAGATTAACATGGGGTTTGAGGCCTGCACAAAGCGTACACGACACGTGCACAACCTGTGCACCGTCGCGTGCACCGGGGACTGGTCAATGCAGCGTGCGCTCGTGTTCGTTAGCAAAACGTAAACAGCAAAGTGGCTATAGGTTTCGCCTGTGCTACCCTCCTTTTGGCAACAAGGGAGGTTGGACATCGTGGCGGATGGGTTTGAGCAGATGGTGGATGAGGCGCTTGCCTTTTTCGCACAGTTGGAGGCCAACAATTCCAAAGACTGGTTCAATCCGCGCAAGGATCACTACAAGGATGCTATCGCCGGCCCGGCCGGGTTCTTTGCCGATTTGATGGCTGAGGATATCGCCCGCCTGACCGGTAAGCCGCACAGTCCGAAGGTGTTTCGCATCTACCGTGATGTGCGATTTTCCAAGGACAAGACTCCACTCAACACGCACCTGCATGTAATGTGGCAGCCCGCCGACAAGGACCCATTGGCTCCGGCGTGGTTTTGGGGGCTGAGCCGGGAATACTTCGTTGTGGGCACGGGCGTGGCCGGGTTGCAGGGGGAGGCTCTCAATCGCTACCGCGCCTTTGTGGACAGTTGGGGCGACGGGCTGCAATCCGCATTGGATGACGCGCGCGATGCGCTTGGCGCCGAGTTGGGTGACTGGGGTCCGGAGCCGCTGAAGAACGTGCCCAAGCCTTTTGACAAGGATCATCCGCATGGCGGTTTGCTCAAGCGCAAGGGGCTGACGGTCAGTGCGCCGATGCCGGGTGATTGGCGCAAGGCGGGCTTGGTGAAGGCCACGCTGGCAAACGTCAAAGGGATGCTTCCGGTATGGGAGATGTTTGATGCGCATCTGTGAGGGCCGGGTTCTGTGTGTAGACGGGGCCGGCAATGATTGATCATATCACATTTGGGGTCGTGGATTTTGGCCGCTCCACCTCCTTTTATGATCAGGCATTTGCTCCGCTGGGCGTGCGTCGGCTGTTTGACGTTCCAGCCGAACACAGCAATGGCGTGAAGGTCACCGGGTATGGCGATGATCGCCCGTGGTTCTGGTTGGCAGAAGAGCGGGCGACGCGTGGGTTGATGCATATTGCGCTGCGTGCTGAAAACCGGGCGGCGGTGGACGCGTTTCATGCCGCGGCACTGGCGGCGGGTGGGACGGACAACGGGCCGCCCGGACTGCGCCTGCACTACCATGCTGACTATTACGGGGCCTTTGTCCTTGATCCGGATGGGCATAATATTGAAGCGGTGTGCCACTTGCCAAGCCCGTGATATTTATGTGATTTAATCTGCTCTGTGGATTGTGTTCCGTGCATTTGGGCGTCTTCATTCCAAAAAATTTTCAACAAATGTCCATCGGGGCCGTCTTCGTTCGTCATGTCAGTGAAAGCACAGTCGCTTTCGCCAACAACAAGGAGAGACGATCATGACACTTTGGACCATTCTTGCCAGCGGAGCGGGCGTTGTCGCTATTGCTGCCGCAGGTAGTCTGCTGCTGCCCCGCCATGTCCATGTGGAGCGCGAAGCCACGCTACAGGCGGCCCCCGAGGCGGTACTGGCGCTGGCCGCGTCAAATACCGGCTATCAGCAGTTCAACCCCTACCTCACGGCTGATCCTGCCTTGAAGATTAACCCGTTTGGTCCGCCGTCTGGCGTCGGGTCAGGCTTTGCTTTTGATGGCAAGGATGGGACCGGCACGCAGGTGGTCGCCGAAGTCAGTGATGTCGCTGTACGTTATGACATTGACTTGGGCCCAATGGGCAAGCCGACCCAGATGATCGCGGTTGATCCGGTTGCGGACGGCGTGCGGGTCACTTGGAGCATGGATGCCGATATGGGATTTAATCCCGTGGGCCGCGTGATGGGCCTTTTCCTTGACGGGATGATCGGCAAGACTTTGGACCGTGGCCTTGGCAACCTTGCCGCTGCAATTTAACGGAGAATTTCGATGCGCTATACGTTTTTGCTTTATACTGATCCGGCCGACCTGGCCCATATGGGCCCCGAAGACTGGGCCGAACAACAACAGGCCTACGGCGCTTACATTGGCGCGCTGAAAGAGGCGGGTGTTTTTGTCGACACCGACTGGTTGCAGCCTGTGACCACGGCCACGACTCTGACGGCCAAGGATGGCACCCAAGTGGTGCAGGACGGCCCCTTTGCAGAGACCAAGGAACGGCTGGGCGGGTATTTCGTCATCGACGTGCCCGATCTGGATGCAGCCATGGAATGGGCGTGGAAATCTCCGTCGGCCAAAACCAGTAAGGTTGAAATCCGCGCCTCGGCCATGGAGGGCTGAGTGAGCGATGCAGCCCGCGCTGCAGAAATTGCAGCGCGGGATAGCTATGGCCGCTTGCTGGCCTATCTGGCAGCGCGCACCCGGGACATTGGACTGGCCGAAGACGCGCTGAGCCATGCCTTTGCCAAGGCGCTGAGCGATTGGCCGATCAGCGGTGTGCCTGACCGCCCCGATGCGTGGTTGCTGACTGTGGCGCGCAATGCCGTCACTGACCGACAGAGGCATCTAACACGGTTTCACGAGGATACGGAGGTGCCCGATATGCCTGTGCCTGAAATGGCGGATGCCCTGCCTGACAAGCGGTTGGCCCTGTTGATGGTCTGTGCGCATCCGGCCATTGCACGCGATTTGCATACGCCGTTGATGTTGCAAACAGTTCTGGGGGTCGAGGCGCGTGTGATCGCGCGACTGTTCATGGTTTCGCCTGCCGCGCTGACCAAACGGTTGGGCCGGGCCAAAGCCAAGGTGAAAGCGGCTGGCATTCCCTTTACCCTGCCGGGTCCCGAAGATTTACCGACGCGGGCGGCAGCGATACGTGAGGCGATATATGGGGCGCACGGCCTCGATTGGGTGGATCCGGGCGACGGGTTGGGGGACGAGGCGCTGTACTTGGCAGACCTGTTGGCCCGGCTGTTACCAGAAGATGCCGAGGCCGCAGGGCTGGCAGCGCTGATCGCCTTTGGTCATGCGCGTGCGCGGGCTCGGGTTGTTGACGGGGTCCTGGTGCCGACAGATGCTCAGGATGTTGGTCTGTGGGATGAGCAATTGCAGTTTTATGCGGATCGCCAGTTGACCCGCGCCTTTGCCCTTGGGGATGTGGGGCGTTTCCAGATTGAGGCCGCGATTCAGCAGGTCCATATGCTGCGAAAAGACACTGGCGTCACGGATTGGAACGCTCTCAATCAACTTTATCATGGGTTGATCCAGATATCGCCGTCTGTGGGCGCACAGGTGGCGCAAGCGGTTGTCACCGCGCGGCTACACGGAGCGGCGGCCGGTTTGAGCGCGCTGGCGGAAATTGAGCGGCAGTGCGGCACCGAGGTCCAGCCGCTATGGGCTGCGCGCGCTGACATGCTGAGTGAGTTGGACGACGCGGTAACGGCATGTGTGGCCTATGATCGGGCCATCGCGCTTGCGACCGAGGCGCCCGTAATCGCCTTTTTGAACGCGCAGCGCGCTAAGATAATTGCTCGCATTTGAACGAAGTTTGACGGACTGCCTGATCTGTTGGCAACAAGTTATCAATGGCTTTGCTCCACATCTGCGCTCACGCGATGATTTCAGAATGAGGTTGGTATGGAGCGGATGTGGGGCCTTTTGGTCTGCGTTGGACTGTGTTGGCAAGCGGGTGTCGTCTGGGCAGAGGCGTTGCCAATGGCGGCTCGTGGCAGTTTGCTGACCGAACGCTCACCGCTATACGCCCAAACAGCAGCGCACGCGCCCAATTCCCCCAGTCTGTTCGCAGGAAAAAGCGGCAACAGCCTGTTTCGTCCGATGCCTGTATCCATCCGCGTTCCGTCTGGCCTTGATCAAATGCTGTTGGGCGACATCGGGCCGGTGGGACAGTTGCGCGCCTTGATTGCGCAGGCTGAGGCGGGCGCCAAAGGTTATGACGCCGTGCAATACGGAGCGGACATCCTGCCGAGTGGCCCCCCCACGACACTGACCATCGCACAGATTTACGCATGGATTGATGATACCCCCGGACAGCCGCATGCCATTGGGCGCTATCAGTTTATCCCACCCACACTGCGCCGTCTGGTGCGCCGTTTGGGACTGAGCCACGAGGCGCGGTGCACGCCTCGTATACAGGATCAGTTGGCAAACATTCTGCTGCATGAGGCTGGGTTGGAGCAGTTTTTGGCCGGGCAGTTGGAGCGCCAGGCGTTCATGAACAACCTTGCCAAGATCTGGGCAGGGCTCCCGAACGACACGGGTAAATCTCACTACCACGGTTTTGCAGGCAACAAGGCCACGATGACATGGGCCCGTTTTGATGCTCAGATGGCCCTCATTTTCCCGGGCTGAGGCCGTGCACGCAGGTGTTTCACCACCGATCATAAGCGATTTGTGCCGCGTGACACGTGGTTAGTTTGAAGGCGTCAATCAGGTATCGAAGTGCGTCGCTAGAGAAGTGACATTTTTGGCCGGGCGAGGGTGATTTCAGATCGTTTCCCTTCGATTTTCGTCAGCTTGTTGCATGTGCTGGAGCGGTGAGGCCTTTGGTTCGTCACAAGCTGCTGTTTGTAGGAATGGGCGGCTCTTGATTTGAGTTCCAAATAAAAAATACAATAAAAACAGTCATATGAATTGCAATTGGCTCAAAATGAGGTGCGCACCTCAAAAAATGTGTGGACGTGAGGTGCGTACCTCAAATAGCGTTAAGGTGTCCAATGGACGATTCGATGACCCAAATTGAAGGTCGCCGATTTCACTCTGGGAGGAGAACCTATGAAACATTTGAAACTGGCCACGGCCAGCGCGCTCAGCATTGCAGCCGCGTCATTTGCCAGCACGGCACAAGCCGAAGATCTGACCCTGTGCTGGGCGGCTTGGGACCCGGCCAACGCGCTTGTCGAGCTGAGCAAGGAATTTGAAGCACAGTCCGGCCACACCATGAGCTTTGAGTTCATTCCATGGCCCAACTTTGCCGACCGGATGCTGAACGAGCTGAACTCGGGCGGCAAACTCTGCGACCTGCTGATCGGCGACAGCCAGTGGATCGGCGGCGGTGCCGAGAACGGCCACTACGTCAAGCTGAACGACTTCTTTGATGCCGAAGGCATTTCGATGTCCGACTTTGCGGACGCGACCGTTTATGCCTATTCCACATGGCCCAAAGGCACGCCGAACTACTACGCGCTGCCTGCGATGGGCGATGCGAATGGCTGGTTCTATCGCAAAGACTGGTTTGGCCGTGAAGACATTCAGGCCGCTTACAAAGAGGCCACCGGTCAGGACCTGCGCGAGCCACAAAGCCAGAAAGAAATGCTGCAAATCGCACAGTTCTTCCAGGGCCGCGAGATTGACGGCCAGACCGTTTACGGTGCTGCGATCTTTACCGAACGTGGGTCGGAAGGCATCACGATGGGTGTGACGTCTGCGTTGTATCCCTGGGGCTTCAAGTACGAGAACACGCCCGGTTCCTATGATATGGACGGTGCTGTGAACTCACCTGAAGCTGTCGAAGCGCTTGAATTCTATAAAGAGTTCTATGAGACAGCGACTCCGCCCGGCTATACGAACAGCTACATGGGTGAATCGCTGGACGCGTTCAAATCCGGTCAGGTCGCCATGGCGATGAACTGGTTTGCGTTCTTCCCCGGTCTCTATGCCGATCCGAACACAGGCGGCGACAAGATCGACTTCTTCGTGAACCCACCGCAGAACAATGCGGGCTCCACGCTTGGCGGTCAGGGCATCTCCGTTGTGGCCTATTCAGACAAGCAGGATGCAGCACTTGAGTATATCAAGTGGTTTGCCATCCCCGACGTTCAGGCGAAATGGTGGGATCTGGGCGGCTATTCGGCGCACAACTCTGTCCTGAATGACCCCGGTTTCAAGGACAGCGCCCCGTTCGCTGGTGACTTCCTCGAGGCGATGGGTTCGGTGCAGGATTTCTGGCAGGAGCCGGCCTATGCCGAACTGCTTCTGGCTATGCAAAAACGTCTGCATGACTACATCGTCGCCGACCAGGGCACAGCCCAGGAAGCGCTCGACAAGCTGGTCGAAGACTGGACCGAAGTCTTTGAGGACGAAGGCAAACTCTGACGCCTCCCGGATCACC
>ERZ1740072.123-NODE-123-length-35872-cov-5.935785_pt1 | contig 35872 bp, 34 predicted proteins | sample MGYA00581733_ERZ1740072 | MGnify/ENA primary metagenome ERZ1740072 (study PRJEB43018, sample SAMN04849741) | marine metagenome | isolation source: floating plastic debris | place: Pacific Ocean | collected 2008-08-30 | study: EMG produced TPA metagenomics assembly...
CGTCTTTCTCGACATACGTATAGGTCGCGCCGCTCGCGAGCGGGTATTTGAAGTGCCACATATGACCCGCAACTTCGAGGTTCTCGACTTCCAGATCGGAAATCGCCGTCTCGAAATGCGGGTCCCAGTTCACCAGCCGCTTGCCGCGATAGATCAGGCCCTTTTTGAACATCTCGATGAACACTTTGATCACCGCGTCGTGGAAGTTGCCTTTGGCCACGTCTTCGGGTGCGCCGGGGGCGCCGGACATGGTGAACGCCTCACGCGACCAGTCGCAGGAAGCGCCGAGCCGTTTGAGTTGGGACACGATGGTGCCGCCGCTTTCGGCCTTCCATTCCCAGACTTTTGCGGTGAAGGCGTCGCGCCCCAATTCGGTGCGGGAGGGTTGTTGCTGTTCCGCCAGACGTCGTTCGACCACCATTTGCGTGGCAATCCCGGCGTGGTCTGTGCCCGGTTGCCAGAGGGTGTCGAACCCGCGCATGCGGTGCCAGCGTACAAGAATGTCCTGAAGCGTGTTGTTGAACGCGTGGCCCATATGCAGGACGCCCGTGACGTTGGGGGGCGGGATCATCACGCAGTAGCTGGCCGCATCCGTACGCGCGTTGACGCCGGCGGCGAAACAGCCCCGGGCTTCCCAGTCCGCATAGATACGCGCCTCGACTTCGGCGGCGTTGAATTTTTCCAGTGCCATGGTGTTTGGCCCCCTTTTTCTTTGGGGTGTGAGATAGCGGCGTGCATGCGCGAAGGAAAGGGGGGTTTTGGGGGTGGCAGGCATGGGCTAGCCTGGGTGCTATGAGCGATCTGACAGACGGGCCCGCGCCAGGGTTTTGGCGCATGTTATGGCGCACGGGCGGCGTGTTGCCGATTTTTCTGTTCGTGTTTGCGGTCGTTTTCACACTGATCAGCATGAACGAATTGCGCAGCGGACTGGCCTTCGCGTCCCGTGGCGTTGAGGTTATGGGGCAGGTGATGGACCGCGATGAGCAGCGCGTGCGCCGGGATGGGAAATGGCAGACCGATCACTATCTGACAGTGCGCTACGACGTTGCGGGCAAGCCGATGGAGATGCGTCGCAAAGTGCGGCCCCGGGTTTATGAGGCATCCGACATCGGGAGTTTGCGCGTAGTGCGGTATTTGCCAGAGGCGCCGAACCGGGTTGAGTTCGAGATTGGTCAAACCCTGCGGGACGGAGGCACGACGCGCTGGGTTGCCTTGGGTTCGGGACTGGCTGCGTTGCTTACCTTATGGTGGAAGGGCGCGCGGGCGGTGGATGCGATCCGCGCGCGCAAATTCGGCAGAGCGGAACAGGTTATGGTTACCGGCATTCGCAAGATCCGCCACAAGAACGGCTACAGCTACCGACTGCAGTGGGTTGATCAGGATGGCGTGGAGGGCGAGAGCCTGTCATCGGGCAGTCAGGCGCAATTTGAACGCTATCCGGTTCATTCGACGGTCGAAGTGTTTCGCGGTGTTGCCGGGCATATGTGGTGGGTCGGCGATATTGGCCCACGCAAGGCAGCCGCAACTGTGCCGTCGGTTGCCAAACACTAGTCGTTTATGGCTCTGGACTCGCTAGGCACATCCGCTACGTTCTCGTCAAACAAATGCCGCAGATTTTTGCAGGAGTGCTCCCATGGACAAGTTCGGAAAAAGCCAACCCGTCACCCGTCGTGAAGACGTCCGGTTTTTGACCGGTGAGGGGCGGTATGTGGATGACATTGCACCTGCCAATGCGTTGCAGTGCTTTGTGTTCCGCTCTCCGGTCGCGCATGCGGTCATCACCGAACTGGACGTGAGCGATGCCAAAGAGGCAGACGGCGTCCATGCGGTCTACACTCTGGCCGATCTAGAAGCTGCGGGCATGAATGTTGGCATGGACGGCACCACCATGAAGAACCGGGATGGTTCGCAAGGGGCCTCACCTGAGCGGCCCATGCTGGCCCGCAAGACCGTCCGTTTTGTCGGTGAGCCGATCGCCATGATCGTGGCCGATACTCTCGCACAGGCACGGGACGCAGCAGAGCTGATCATGCTCGACTATGACGATCTGCCGGCCAAGATGGATATGGCCGCCGGTGGTCAGACCCTGCACCCCGAAGCGCCCGACAACATGGCTTATGACTGGCACATGGGGGACAAGGAGGCGACGGACGCAGCCTTTGACGCGGCGGCGCGTGTTGTGTCGCTTGATGTGGGCGATAACCGGATCATCGTGAATTCGATGGAGCCGCGCGGCTGTTATGCCGAAATGGATGGTGACCGCCTGCATGTCGCCATCAACGGGCAGGGCGTGTGGGGGCCGAAAGGGCAACTGGCCAAAGCCCTCAACGTGGACCCGGAATCGATCCGCGTGACCAACCCCGACACCGGCGGTGGCTTTGGCATGAAGGGGATGATGTATCCCGAGTATTTTGTGCTGGCCCATGCCGCACGCGACCTCAAGCGCCCGGTGCGCTGGATGTCCGAACGCACCGAAGCGATGCTCAGTGACAATGCCGGCCGCGATCTGACCTCTCTGACTGAGTTGGCTTTTGATGAAAACAACAAGATCACAGCCTACCGTGTCATGACAGAAGCAAACATGGGCGCTTACAACTCGCAGTTTGCTCAGGCTATTCAAACGCAGCTGTTCTCGCGCGTTTTGATGGGTGTGTACGATGTGCAGACCACTTATTTCCACTCGGTCGGCTACTACACGAACAGCACGCAGGTGGATGCGTATCGTGGGGCCGGGCGACCCGAGGCGATTTACATCCTTGAGCGGGCGATGGACCGTGCCGCGCGCGAGTTAGGCGTTGATCCGCTGGAGCTGCGCCGCATCAACTTTATCAAGCCCGAACAGTTTCCTTATGACACGGCGACCGGTGAAACCTACGACGTTGGCGATTTCAACAAGGTGCTGACCCGGACCGAGACGGAAGCGGACATTCCCGGCTTTGCTGCCCGCAAGGCTGCGGATGCTGAAAAGGGTCTGCTGCGGGGGCTGGGTCTGTGTTACTATATTGAAAGTATTCTGGGCGATCCTGCGGAAACCACCAAAGTGGAATATTCGGACGAGGGCCGCGTGAATATCTATGTGGGCACACAAAGCAACGGGCAAGGGCACGAGACGGTCTATGCTCAGTTTCTGAGCGATCAGACGGGTATTCCGGTGGATTTGATCGACGTGGTGCAGGGCGATTCCGACCTGATCAAGACGGGCGGTGGTACGGGCGGGTCCCGATCGGTTACCACACAGAACAATGCGACACTGGCAACCGTCAGTGCGATGACCGAAGCGTTTACGGCCTTTTTGTCGGAGGAGATGGGTGTGCCAGCCTCCGAGATCACGTTTGACGATGAACAGTTCCGTGCTGATGGATCGAACATGACGCCCACGATGCTGGAGGTCGCCGAGATGGCCCGCGAAAAGGGGCGTGACGATTTGCTGGTGCACGAACGTCGCGTCGCGCTGGAGGCGCGCAGCTTCCCCAATGGCTGTCATGTTTCAGAAGTCGTGATCGATCCGGACACCGGCGTGACCACTTGTGATCGCTACACAGTGGTGGACGATTTTGGCAATCTTATCAACCCGATGCTGGCCGAAGGTCAGGTCCATGGAGGGGTGGTGCAGGGCATCGGACAGGCGCTGACCGAGCATGTCATCTTTGACGAAGATGGCCAGTTGCTCACGGCAACGTTCATGGACTACGCCTTGCCGCGTGCCGATGACGTACCCATGATTGGATTTACGTCCGAGCCTGTTCCCTCAACGGCCAACATCATGGGCATGAAGGGCTGCGGAGAGGCTGGGACTGTCGGCGCATTGGCGGCCGTGTCCAACGCGGTACAGGATGCGCTCTGGGATCACGGTGTGCGGCAGGTGGATATGCCTTTCACCCCGCTCAAGGTTTGGGAACTGTTAAGGGATGATGCAATCGCGGCTGAATAGGACCATTGCCAGCTGGCTGAAAGGCCGGTTTGGCAGAGGCACGGCGCAGGTAGACCCGCCTGCGCGCGGCCGTACCATTCACGTGATTATCATCGACGGGACCATGTCCTCGCTTGAAGCGGGGGACGAGACGAACGCCGGATTGCTGGCCAAGCTGCTGGGCGAGGTCGGCAACGAGGTCTCTCTTTATTACGAGCCGGGTTTGCAGTGGTCTGAATGGCGCCGAGCCGGGGACGTCCTGTTTGGCCGCGGCATCAATCGTCAAATCCGGCGGGCCTATGGGTATCTGGCATCGCGCTATCGCCCAGGTGACAAGATTTACCTGTTTGGCTATTCGCGCGGAGCCTATGCGGTGCGCTCCCTTGCCGGGGTCATCGACCGTGTGGGCCTGTTGCGCAGCGATGCGGCGACCGTGCGCAACATTCGCGACGTGTACCGCCATTATGAATGCACGCCGGATGGGGATGCTGCGCGCATTTTTGCGCGCAACAACTGTCATGAGTCGATTGAAATCGAGATGATCGGGGCGTGGGATACAGTGAAGTCACTGGGTTTGAACATGCCCTATCTGTGGAGGCTGAGCGCGGCGCGGCATGCCTTTCACAACCACGCGCTGGGCAAGTCGGTAAAGCGTGGGTTTCATGCACTGGCCCGCAATGAGACGCGCGTGGCCTATGCGCCTGTGATGTGGGACACCGGTGCGGATTGGGACGGCCATCTGGTGCAGATGTGGTTTCGCGGCACCCATGGAGATGTGGGCGGGCATCTGACGGGTTTTGACCAGGCGCGCCCGTTGTCCAACATTCCGCTTGTGTGGATGCTCACGCAGGCCGAGGGGTGCGACTTGCCTTTGCCCGAAGGGTGGTCTGCGCGGTTCCCGCAAGACCCGACGGCACCTTCGACCGGAACGTTTCGCGGCTTTGGGCGGTGGTTTATCACGCGCAAGCCGCGCAAAGTGGGCCTTGATCCGTCAGAGCGTGTGCACCCTTCGGTCGCGCAAGGGCCAGCACCCCAAGGCTGGGCGGAGCGGATGGCGGAGTGGCGGGGCCGGGGGGCGGACGCTCTTTGAGCTGCGCTCAAAAACGCCCCGCCCACCGTCCCTCATTTTAGCTTCATTATGATGCAGGTGGTGGAGCCGGTTGCGTAGAGCTTGCCGTCAGCGGTTCCGCGGATTTCGCCTGTGGCGACCCCGGTGGAGCGTCCGGAATGATCGACCGAGCCGGTGCAGTCAATTTCCATCCCCAGCGGGATCGCGCGAGTGATGTTGATCTTGTATTCCAGCGTTGTGTAGACCGACCCGGCTGGCACTTTGGTCATCACTGCGCAGGCCATCGCACTGTCCAGAAGCGTGCCGTACCAGCCCCCGTGCACTGTGCCCATTGGGTTTGTCACGTTGAATTGCGGCGTGCCGCGAAAGGTCACGTTTCCATCCGAGACCGCGTGCAATGTGTAACCCATGGTTGTCGCGATTGGCGGTCCAGCCAGCTTGCCTTCGAGCATACCGGTCATGAAATCGAGGCCAGACATGGACAAAAGATCATCCATGTCCAGCAGGTCAGATGGCGAAGTGGCGATGGGCATAAGTCTCTCCGGCAGGGGTGTTGCCATGAGACTATGACAGTTAGACTGATCGGTCTAGTGCCGTGCGCGATAAGGGGGCCAGCGCCCGCCGCCCCCGAAAGTTATTTGGCAAGATGAAGCGGGATCAGGCCACGTTTCGGATATTGGCCGCCCGTACAAGGCCGAGCGCACGACAGACCTGCAGCGTGAGGTCGGGTCGGTTGAGCGTGTAGAAGTGCAGCGCGTCGACGCCTTCGCAGATGAGTGTGTCGCACAGATCGGCGCAATGGGTCATTGCGAACAGGTCTGCGCGGTCGTCGCGCGTTGCCCGCTCGAAAGACGTCGCGATGTCGGCAGGGACGGGCGTGCCGCAGCGTTTTGCAAAGGATTTTGCGCTGGCCCAGTTGCTGATCGGCAGGATGCCCGGCGTGATCGGTGCTGTGATCCCGGCATCTGCGCAGGCATCGCGAAAGCGCAGGAACGTGTCCGCCTCGAAAAAGAACTGGGTGATGGCTTCGTGCGCGCCTGCGTCGATCTTGGCCTTCAGCCAGTCGATGTTTTGCGCCATGGACGCGGCATCCGGGTGGCTGTCGGGATAGGCGCCGACGCGGATCGTAAAGCCACCGAGGTCGGCAAGGGCTTTGATCAACTCGACGCTGTTTTCAAACCCGTCCTGGTGAGGCACAAACGTGTCGCCTTTGGCCGCGTCGCCTCGGAGAGCCACGATGTCGCTGACACCGGAGGCTTTGTAGCGTTCGGCGACGCGCATGACGTCAGCGCGGCTTTGATCGGTGCAGGTGAGGTGGGCGGCGACGCGCAGTCCGGACGTCTTGCGCAGGGTTTGTGCGGCTTCCTGTGTCAGTTCGCGGGTCGAGCCGCCCGCGCCGTAGGTCACGGACACAAAGCGTGGATCGAGAGCGGTAAGCGACTTGACCGTCTCCCAGAGGTGGAAGGACGCGTTGAGTGACTTGGGTGGAAAGGTCTCAAAGGACAGGGCGGTCATCGTAAAGGGCTCCTTGGCGGGTTGCATGCAGTATGAACACCGCTCTATGTTGAAGCAAATTCATAACTCTCATCATTAACATGAGGAACGTATGCATATCGAGTTCCGCCATCTGCGGACGATCAAGGCGATTCACGAGGCTGGCGGGTTGGCGCGTGCCGCGGATCAGTTACACATCACGCAATCAGCCCTCAGCCATCAGGTGAAGGGGTTGGAGGATCAGGCGGGGGTAGAATTGTTCGTGCGCCGCTCCAAACCGCTGAAGCTTTCGGCGGCGGGCATGCGCCTGTTGCGGCTGGCTGAGCAGGTGTTGCCGCAGGTTGAGGCGTTGCAGTCAGAGTTTACGTCACTGCGCGATGGTTCGTCCGGACGGTTGCATATCGCGATTGAGTGCCATGCCTGTTTTGAGTGGCTGTTTCCGGTTTTGGAGCAGTTTCGTCGCACATGGCCCGAGGTTGACGTGGATATCCGACCGGGTCTTGCCTTTGATGCGCTTCCGGCACTGATGAAGGAAGAGGTGGATCTCGTCGTCTCCTCAGATCCTGAGGATCTGCCTGGTGTCGAATTTGTGGAACTCTTTGATTATGCACCGGTTTTTGTGGCGTCTTCTGCACATCCTCTTGCCAGGAAGAAATACATCGACGCTGCGGATTTTCACGACCAGACGCTGATCACGTACCCTGTCGAACGCTCCCGGCTGGATGTGTTCAGCCAGTTGCTGATCCCCGCCAAGGTGGAACCTGCGGCCGTGCGTCAGGCGGAATTGACGGCTGTGATCTTGCTGCTGGTGGCGTCAAACCGGGGCGTGTCTGTGTTGCCGGACTGGGTGGTGCGCGAGGTGAAGTATTCCAGCGACTACGTGACACGGCCGCTAACCAAAACGGGATTGACCCGACGGCTTTACGCGGCCGTGCGCTCTGACGAACGTGACAAGCCTTACATGCAAAAGCTGATCGATCTCGCCCGGATCGAGGCGCGAAAGCTGCAAAACCTCTGACGTCAGACCAGTTTGACGATCAGTTTGCCGAGGTTTTTGCCTTCCAGCAGGCCAATGAACGCGTCGGGCGCGTTCTCAAGCCCTTCGGCGATGTCTTCGATGTATTTGATCTGGCCATTCAGGACCTTTGGGGCAACGTCCTGGATGAACTCGGGCAGGCGGTGGAAAAAGTCAGAAATAATAAAGCCTTGCACGCTGAGATGGTTGACGAGAATACCACGCCAGAGAGCGGGCACAGTCATTGTCGTTTCCGCTCCTGCGCCAAGGCCGCCTGCGTTGTACCATGATATCATTCCGCACACCGGCACGCGGCCATAAGCGTTCATCACGGGCATCACGGCCTCAAGCACTTTGCCGCCTACGTTTTCAAAGTAGATGTCGATGCCATTAGGGCAGGCGTCGCTGAGTGCTGCGCGCAAGGATTTGGCATCCGGATAGGCGCGGTGGTCAAGGCAGGCGTCAAAGCCGAATGTATCCACGGCAAGCGCGCACTTGTCTGCGCCGCCTGCGATGCCAACCGCCCGAAGACCCAGCGATTTGGCGAGTTGCCCGACCATCGACCCGACAGGTCCTGTTGCGGCAGCCACCACCAGTGTTTCGCCAGCCTTGGGCCGCCCGTATTCCATCAATCCGTGCCAGCCGGTAAAGCCCGGCATGCCCAATACGCCAAGCGTCGCGGTCAGGGGTGCTACGTTCGGGTCCAGCTTGCGCAGGGCCTTGGCGGGTTGCAGGGCGTGGCTGGCCCAGCCGAACATGCCAAGGGCGAAATCGCCAACGCTCCAACCTTCCGCGTTGCTGGCGATCACCTCGCCAACGCCGCCCCCGCCCATCGTTTCACCGATCTGAGTGGCCGCTGTGTAGGATTTGCCCGCATCCATTCGACCGCGCATGTATGGATCGAGTGACATATAGTGGACCCGCACCAGCACTTCGCCGGCCGCAGGGTCAGGAATGGGTGCGGTTTCAAACGCAAAATTGTCGGGAGTTGGCGCACCTGTCGGGCGGCTGGCCAGTGTGATGTACTGCATCTGGTCCGTCATTTTCTTCCCATTCCAAGTTGTTGAAAGTGTGAACCCGAAGGTGCAGGGTCGCGTGCCCCTTGGCAAGGTAGCACATGCGGCGTATAGCGCAGCCCTTGATCCCATCATCCCGTTTCGGAGCACCCCAATGGCCGCCAGCGCAAACCTGAACATCATGATCAAAGCCGCGCGCAAGGCGGGCCGGTCACTGGCCAAGGACTTCCGCGAGGTCGAGAACCTGCAAGTGTCGATGAAGGGGGCAGGCGATTTCGTCTCCAAGGCCGATCTTGCCGCCGAAGCGATCATCAAGGAAGAGTTGCGCACGGCGCGCCCGACCTATGGTTGGCTGGCTGAGGAAGGGGGCGAGGAGGCGGGTGAAGATCCGACGCGCCGCTGGATCGTGGATCCGCTGGATGGCACGACGAACTTCCTGCATGGCTTGCCTCATTGGGCGGTCTCAATCGCGCTTGAGCACAAAGGGCAGGTTGTCGCCGGTGTCGTTTTTGATCCCGCCAAGGATGAGTTGTTCTTTGCCGAAAAAGGGCAGGGTGCGTTCATGAATGACTCGCGTTTGCGGGTGTCGGGGCGTTCCAAGATGATTGAAGGGCTGTTTTCCACCGGATTGCCGTTTGGTGGGCGATCTGATCTCCCGGAGACACTGCAAGAACTGGCGCGATTGATGCCCGTCTGTTCCGGGGTGCGCCGCTTTGGGGCTGCCGCGCTTGATTTGGCCTATGTGGCTGCGGGCCGCTATGACGGGTATTGGGAGCGCCGTTTGAATGCGTGGGACATTGCCGCCGGTCTGTTGATCGTCAAGGAAGCGGGTGGCTTTGCTGAGCCGCTCACACCGGGCAATGACATTCTGGAAGATGGCGAGATCATCTGCGCAAACGAGCCGATGTTTCCGCAACTCGCCAAGATCATTCGCACTTAAGGTTTGCGATCTGACGGGTGGTTGATTCCGTCCGTCCACGGAATGGGTTCGTGTTCGGCTGGGTTTACGCCCTCAAGCGTGCCCATGTTGACCCCGATATGATCAGGGTTGGCCCGCTGGTTGTGGTACATGTAGATGCCGCAGATTTTGCAGAAGTGATGGCGCGCGGTTTGCGTACCCCACTGATACAAGGTCAGAGAGTCTGCGCCTTGTACGATGCTCACATCCCCTTTCAGGGCGACCACGGCGGGCGCGGCACGTCGCCGACAGAACGAGCAGGTACAGCGCCCCGCCGTGTCCAGCCCATCCAGCAGTTTGACCTCGAGCACCACTGCTCCGCAATGACAGGACGCTTTCATCGGCGTACCTTTGGAATGCGCGAGGATGCATAAACTGCCTCTGGATGTGGGGGATGCCCGTGGGTGCGCCGCCAGAACGCAGGTCCACCACGTCTGAGCCACAAGGGCAGTGTCAGGGCCATCCCTGCAACAAAGCCGCCCGCATGGGCCCAATAGGCGACGCCGCCGGCCGACACATCTGCACCGATGCCACCTACGAATTGCATCCCGAACCACACGGCCAGCATGATCCATGCCGGGATCGGAAAGACGCGGATGAAGATGATCAGGATGAGCAATATGTCCACGCGTGCCTTGGGAAACAGCAGCAGGTAGCTGCCCATCACCCCGGCAATGGCGCCTGAAGCACCGACTGTCGGAATTTCAGATCCGGGGGCGGAAATCACCTGCACAAGACCTGCCGCAATGCCTGCTGCGAGGTAAAAGATCAGGAAGGGGATATGTCCCATCTCATCTTCGATATAGTCTCCGAAAATCCACAAAAACAGCATGTTACCGATCAGGTGCATCCACCCTCCGTGCAGGAACATCGAGCTTATCAGAGTGCTGTAGCCATCGCCCGCACTGATCCGCGCGGGTATTGCGGCATAAACAAAGAAGAATCCGTTCAGCGCGCGCGGGTCGTTGAACAGGGCCACATAGCTGAGAAAGACACCAATATTGGCCGCCATCAGCATGTAAGTCACATATGGGATACGCCCTGACGGGTTGTGATCGCGGATTGGAAACATCCGCACACAGTTGGTCGCAGCGCACAGCGCGTCAAGGGCAGAGACGGAAACCGTGTCGGTTTCCGTCCACTTTCGATCAGCTTGCCGCGCCCAGTAGGGCGGTGTTGCCGCCCGAGGCCGTGACATCAACGCAGACGTGTCGCTCAAAGGTGGCATGCGCGCGATCGGGCATCCCGGTGATCAACGGGATGATCTGACCCAAGCGTGCCGCAAGATCGCGTTCGAGCGTTCGCGCCGCCGCCGTGTCTCCCCACCAGATCACGCCCCCATAGGCGGGGCCCGATGTCAGCGCGCCGTCTGGAATGGCACCTCTTGCTTGAACGGGGACGCCGCCCAGGGACGCGATAAGCTTTGCTTGCGCGGCCGCAGCGTCGGCGCCGGGTCCGGCACACAGAATTGCGGGGCGGCTTGCATGGCTCAGCACATTTGACTCGCCCGTGGGGCCGGGCAGTGGCTTGCTTTCCAAGAGCTCTTTGGGCTGATCTGGAACGGCTGGTAACGGGGCGTCAGCGTCCCATGATCCTGCTTCGGAAGCAGACCGCGAGCGTCGGAACCGCAGCAAATAATCAGGCCCGCCAGCTTTTGGGCCTGTTCCTGAAAGCCCACCACCGCCAAAGGGTTGGCTGCCTACGAACGCACCGATTTGGTAGCGGGTGACGTAGACATTGCCGGCCATGATCCGATCAGACACATGTTGTACACGGTCATCAATGCGGCTGTGCAACCCAAAGGTCAGCCCGTATCCGCTCGCGTTGATGTCGTCGATGACAGCGTCCAGATCGGCAGCCTGAAACGTCGCCAGATGCAGAACGGGGCCAAAGATTTCGCGCTCCAGATCCGAGATCCCATTCACCTTGAGCAGTGCAGGAGCGACAAATGTGCCCGAGGTCGGCGTCTTGAGACGGTGCAACAGCCGCCCTTCGTTTGTGGCGGTCGCGATATGGGCCTCGATGCCTGCGCGCGCAGTCTCATCAATGACGGGTCCGACATCCGTGGCAAGGGTCCATGGGTTTCCCACGGTCAGGGCTTCCATCGCGCCGATCAGCATTTCGGTGAAGGCAGGCGCGATATCGGCCTGAACATAAAGACAGCGTAAGGCTGAGCAGCGTTGACCGGCGGATTGGAACGCACTTTCGATGACGCTGCGCACCGCCTGTTCGGGCAAGGCCGTGCTGTCGACGATCATGGCGTTCAGGCCGCCCGTTTCTGCTATCAGTGGGGTGCCCGGTGCCCCGTGGGCTGCAAGACTGGAGCGAATGAGCAAAGCGGTGTCCGTTGAGCCGGTAAAAGCCACGCCGTTTGCACCACCCGCTGTCAGGGCTGCGCCGACTTGTCCGTTCCCGGGCAGCAATTGCAGTGCAGTGACTGGCACGCCTGCCGCGTGCAGCAGCGAAACGCCCAGATGTGCGATCAGTGGTGTTTGCTCCGCCGGTTTGGCGAGAACCGCGTTTCCAGCGGCCAGTGCGGCGGCGATCTGGCCAGTAAAAATCGCCAATGGAAAGTTCCAAGGCGAGATGCACACGAACGTACCAGCAGGCGCATCATCATTTGCCTGAGCAGCGTAGTAACGCAGAAAATCCACCGCTTCGCGCAGTTCGGCTACGGCATCCGCCAGCGTCTTGCCTGCCTCGCGTGCCAATAGGGCAAAGACCTCGCCAAACCGCTCCTCATAGTGATCTGCAGCGGCGTTCAGGATGCGCGCACGCTCTGACGCGGAGGCGGCCCAAGGCGCGGCGTTCTGAATTGCGGCAGTGACCATGTCTGATGTCGCTTCTGTAACCGTGCCGACAGTGTCATGCGGGTCTGCCGGGTTCACGATATCTCGTGTCGTCCCAGTCGCGGGTTTGACCGTTAACGGCAGTGCGTCCCAGCGCTGCGTGGCAAACGCATCCCGTGCTGCATTGATCTGCGCCAGAGTTTCAGTGTTGGAGATGTCAAAGCCGCGCGAATTGGGCCGCTCAGGCAGAAACAGTGCAGGGCCGTCGGGGATTGTCACCACGCTTTCGCTGAGTGCGTCAAACGGGTCGGCGGCGACCACTTCGGGCGGTACAGTATCGTCCACGATCTGGTTCACAAAGCTGGAATTGGCCCCGTTTTCCAAAAGCCGTCGCACCAGATAGGCCAGCAAATCACGATGCGCGCCGACGGGTGCGTAAATCCGGCAACGCGTGCCCCGTCCGCGCAGGACGATGTTGTGCAGCGCTTCGCCCATCCCGTGCAGGCGCTGGAATTCGTAAGGCTGGTCCCCCGCCATGTGGAGGATCGCCGCGACGGTGTGGGCATTGTGGGTCGCAAATTGCGGATAGATCCGGTCCGTCATACCCAGTAGCTTGCGCGCATTGGCGATGTAGGACACATCCGTGGCGGCCTTGCGTGTGAAAACAGGGAAACCGGCCACGCCTTCGACTTGTGCCCGCTTGATTTCGGTGTCCCAGTACGCACCCTTGACCAGACGCACCATGATTTTGCGGTCGTGGCGTTCGGCCATGTGGTAGAGGGTGTCGATCACATGGCCTGCGCGTGGCCTATAGGCCTGCACCACGACACCAAATCCGTCCCATCCAGCCAGAGCATCATCGCCAAGAACCGCGTCGATCACTTCAAGGCTCAGCGACAGCCGATCCGCTTCTTCCGCGTCGACGTTCAGGCCCATGCCGGCTGACTTTGCCAGCAGTGCAAGCGAGCGCAGTCGGGGCACCAGATCGCGGAGCACCGCGCCGCCCTGCGCACGCTCATAACGCGGGTGCAGGGCAGAAAGCTTGACGGAAATCCCCGGGTTTTCGCGGATATCATCGCGGATACAGGCCCGCGCGATTGCCGAGATCGCACGCGAATAGGACAGATGATAGCGTCGTGCATCGGCTTCGGTCAGCGCGGCCTCGCCCAGCATGTCATAGGAATAGGTGAACCCCTTGGCCTCCATCCCTGCTGCGCGGTCCATCGCCGCATCGATGTCCTCGCCCAGTACAAACTGACGGCCCATCTCTTTCATGGCGCGCGACACGGCGGCCCGGATCACTGGTTCGCCCATGCGCTTGATGGCGCCACGCAAATGGCCGATGGGTCCGGGCTGATCGTCATCCAGCACGCGGCCTGTCAGCATCAGCGCCCACGTGGACGCATTCACCAGCGACGACGTCGAGTGACCCAGATGTTTGCCCCAATTGCTTGGCGCGATCTTGTCCTCGATCAGCGCATCGATGGTGTCTGCATCCGGGACGCGTAACAGCGCCTCAGCCAGACACATCAGCGCGATCCCTTCCTCTGTCGACAGGCCGTATTCCGCAAGAAACACTTCCATCAAACCCGGCGCCGCCTGTGTTCGGATGGCTGTCACCAACTGCGCGGCGTCCGCGCAAATCGCGGCGCGGTCCTCGGACGACAGGTTTGCCCCTTGGATCAATTCCTGCAGCACAGGCTGGGGGGCGTCATACATGCCTGCATCGATAGAGCGTGCGATATCCGGTCCTGTGTCACGTGCCATTTGATCTTTCCTTTTCCGATATGGCCAATATACCAGTGCTTACACGGGCGGTTTCATCAAAATGCTGCTCAGCAGCAGAACAAAAGAGTGAAAAGGCATGAGTGAGCGAGAAAAGCGACTTTCTGGACTGGACCGATTTGACCAAGCGATTCTCATCGCTTTGGCGGAGGATGGGCGGATGAGCATCACCGACCTTGCGACACGCATAGGTCTGTCCAAATCCCCGACCCAAGCCCGGCTGCGCCGGTTGGAAAAATCCGGGGTCATCATGGGGTATCGTGCTCTGCTTGATCCCATTTCGCTGGGTCTGGATCACGTCGCCTTTGTCGAAGTGCGTCTGGCCGACACGCGCGAAGCCGCTTTGCGCGCGTTCAATGCAGCGGTGCAAAACGTGCCTGAGATTGAGCAAGCCCATATGATTGCAGGTAATTTTGACTACCTTCTCAAAGTGCGCACGAGTGACATGGCGCAATATCGCGCGTTTTTGGGGGACGTTGTTTCGGCCTTGCCCCATGTTGCGGCGACCTCGACCTTTGTCGCAATGGAGGCCGTCAAAGAAGTGATGTTGCCCGGAATCGAGTGATCCGGCGGGCGCAGAGTTGACCCGCGCGGCCAGTGCGCCATCATATCGGCTATGAAACCGCTCCTGATCCTCGCCTTCCTTTCCGCCCCGGCTTGGGCCGACCCATGCCCGCCCGCACCCGACAATACGGCTGCGTTGTCCAAACTGATCGAACAGATCCGCGCCGCCCCGAATGAAAGTGCTGCGCGACCTATCTCCGGCCAGATGTGGGAGCTTTGGCTGATGGCGCCTGATGAGGCAGCGCAAGAAGTGCTGGATCGCGGCATGCGTCAACGCAGTAGCTATGATTTCGCAGGCTCGGTTGCTTCTTTTGATCGTCTGGTTGCGTATTGCCCTGACTATGCCGAAGGTTATAACCAGCGCGCTTTTTCGTATTTTTTGACGGAGAATTTCGATGCTGCGTTGGTTGATCTGGATGCGGCACTGCGCCTGTCGCCTGATCATGTGGGTGCGCAATCCGGGCGTGCGCTGACCTTGATGAACCTTGGCCGCATCGAAGAAGCCCGCACGCAGATGCAAGAGGCCCTTGAAAACAATCCCTGGCTGTCCGAACGCGCGCTTTTGGCAAAAGGTGCGCCCCTTGGCCCCAAGGGTGAGGATATCTGAACCCGGGCTTGAGGTGCGCTGCGTGATTGCCTAACAAGGCCATGCGCGGGCGTGATGGAATGGTAGACATATCAGACTTAAAATCTGAAGGGGTTCGCCCCGTGTGGGTTCGAGTCCCACCGCCCGCACCATCACAGACAGACTAGAGCATTAATTGGTTGCTATTAATCGGGCAGTAACTGAGGTCGTTTAGCCAACCCACATCACGAACGTTGCGCGAACCTTTGCGCAGCGTGGCTCAACAATTAGGTGTGGCAATGAACGATTCCGCAAACGTGACGGTCAAGACGTCCAAACTCAACAGTGTCCTGGTTAAAACGGTTCTGGTTGCAGCGTTGATGACGCTTTCCGTTGTGGTTACCAAATCCATTCTGAATGGGCAGGGCAAGCGTGAACTCATGCTGTCTGCCAAGTCGGAGCGCATCTCGAACGTAACTGATTTGCTCGCGTCGCAGTCCGGCGGTGCGATCAAATTCGGGAACGAAGTGGCGGTTTCGTCAATGATGACAGACGTGTTGGCTTCTGCGGAGCCGGACATGCTTGGGTCGTTGGTTGTGAATTTGGCGGGCGCTGTTTTGCATGAAACCGAAGGGTCAAATTTGCAAACACGCGAGAATCTGGCGCTTGTGGAACGTGCGATTGAAACAGGCATGCAGGCCACCTCCGAAGATGGCCTGACCGTCGCGTCTCCAGCGTTGTTTGGTGAAGAAAACGCAGTTTCGGGGGTGGTTCTGACACGTTGGACACAGGAATTCTCAGCCGCAAAACTGGCCCGTTCAGAGGTGTCATCCTTGATTGCCAGTGCCGTGGTTTTTCTGATTGCGCTGGTCGGAAATGCAATTTTTCTGCGATACGCAATGTCAAAACCACTTGATCATGTCGGGCAGGCGATGAGCGAAGTGGCCCAAAAAAACTTCGACATCACTGTCCCTTACACGGGGCGTGGCGATGAAGTCGGGGCGATTGCCAAGCGACTTGAGGAATTCCGACTCCGTCTGGCAACCGCAGAAAGCCAACAACGCGAAGCCGCGCTCAAGAGTGCCGCCTTTGAGGGAAGTTCGGCGCCCATGATGATGGTCGATGAAAGCTTTGAAATCAAATTTCTGAATCCCCAATGCGCTAAGCTTCTGGATGGTTTGATGCCGGAACTTGGTATCATCTGGCCGGACGCCAGAGTCGGAAACTGGGTCGGCCTTGATCTGGCGACATTGCCGGGCATGAGCGATGCAAACCTGCGCCGCGACGATCATGCGGGCCACAAACAGTCTTTGCGTGTTGGTGCACGGGATTTGTTGATCCGAATTAACCCGGCTCACGATGACGATGGCGGCAGTATCGGCGCAGTGATTGAACTGACGGACCGCACAATCGAGCAGCGCAACGTCGCTATCCTTGAGGGGATAGATACTTCGAAGATGCGTATCGATTTTGACGCATCCGGTCTTTGCTTGTCGATGAATGATGTTGCCAGCAGGATCTTGTCTGATGGAACACATGACGCTGTTGGGCGGCCGCTCGCAAAGCTGCTGCATTCAGAACAAGCCGACCAAGCAAACGCCAATGAATTGGCTGTATCGGCCGTGTCCGGAGACGCGCATCATCGCAAGGTCAGTTTTTCCGCGCCGGATGGAAAGCAAGTTGTCGTCGACGCAGGCTTTGTTCCTGTGCGCACGCAGGATGGGTCGCTTGAACGCATTATTTTGCTCGGAACTGACATAACAGACGCAGAACAGGAAATGAGAGCTGCGCGAACAGCGCAAGCACGGGTAAGCGAGGAACAGAGTCTTGTCGTTGAGGCGTTGGGACAGGGTCTCAAACAGCTTTCCGAGGGTGACATTTCGCAAGAACTCTCAACGGCGTTTCCTGCTGACTACGAAGAATTGCGTGCGCACTTCAATCTGGCCATTTCGGCTTTGCAGCAAACGATTGGGTCCGTGTCGCAAAATGTTGGATCGATCCGGAACGAAACATCCGAAATCACCTCAGCCGCTGATGATTTGTCTCGCCGCACAGAAAGACAAGCTGCAACGCTCGAAGAAACGGCTGCGGCCCTTGATGAACTGACGTCCTCTGTGCGTTCGGCAGCAGACGGAGCAGATGCGGCCAGCAAAATGTCCGCAGACGCCCAAGCCAATGCAGAGCAGGGCGGAGTGGTGGCTGGTCAAGCGGTCAAGGCGATGGACGAAATCAGGGTCTCATCGCAAAAAATCTCCAAAATTACATCTGTGATTGACGATATCGCTTTTCAGACCAACCTGCTTGCCCTCAATGCAGGTGTAGAAGCGGCAAGAGCTGGCGAAGCAGGGCGGGCCGGTGAAGCGGGGCGTGGATTTGCAGTTGTTGCAACAGAAGTACGCGCGCTGGCGCAGAGGTCGTCTGATGCCGCTCGGGAAATCAACACACTGATCACGGATAGTGCAGAACAAGTGCGCCAAGGCGTTGATTTGGTGGATCGAACCGGCTCTGCTCTGGCGTCCATTGTCTCGTCAGTCTCCGATATCTCCGAACGTGTTGCAGAAATTGCCAGTTCGGCGCGGGAACAGTCGTCAGGTCTCAATGAAATCAACGTTGCCGTGAACGAGTTGGATCACGTAACACAGCAAAACGCTGCCATGTTCGAGGAAACGACAGCGGCGAGTCACGCGCTCTCCTCGGAGGCAGATTCTCTTGCAGCTGCAGTGTCAAAGTTCAACTTGGGAGACGCGCCTCAGTCCACCAAACAAAGCGGTACGGCGAGTGGTATGGTGCAAAGCTTTGAGTCCAAACGCAGTAAGTCAGTGACGGCACCTTTGCTGGCGGTATCTGGCAACGCGGCTTTGGCGGTCGAGCATCAGAATGATGCGGATATTGATACTGGGTGGGAAGAGTTTTGAGACGGGTGTGACTTGTTGTGAATGGAGCGGCGCGTGTGTCGAACGCAAGCGGGTCGGCCAAGCGGCGTCATCGATGTCTTACGGCGAATATAAACGACCAGCTGTCGGTATGCACGCCAAACAACACATGCTTGGCGCGTTAATCCGACTGCTGCGTGAGAAGAGATCTGTAAGACGTCAGTATTCAAAATGCGCACAAACGCGCGTTGCAATTGCGGCTTGCAAAGCTTCTGACCAACTCAGGCGCGTGTTCCTGAAAACTGTGCCTGCCATCCTTCGCGTTGTTCGTCGGTGATTTTTGCAAACAGGTTGTCGGGGACAGAAAACGCATGCCCTGGTGGCAGTTGTGCCAAGGCGTCTTTTGCGTTGCTCGGCCAGTCTTGCGCATCGATCCCCAAAGCAGTTTGCAACGTCGCAGCGGCATCCGGAATGAAAGGCGCCGACAGAACAGCATAAAGGCTGATCAGGTTCAGCCCGAGACGGATTTGCATGGCTGCTTGCGCCTCATCTTCCTTTATGGTCGCCCAAGGTGCGGCGATCTGCAGGTATTCATTGCCCGCAACCCAGATTGCACGCAGTTCTTGGGCTGATTTGCGGACTTCCATTGCGTCCATGAACCCGCAATATCGCACGATGCGGGCGTCCAAATCCGCGATCAATGCAGTTTCCTGAGCGCCGAACTCTGCTCCTTCGGGAACGGTTTCCCCAAACTTTGACCGGCAGAACTTGGTCACGCGGCTCACAAAGTTCCCCAGCACGTCCGCAAGGTCTTTGTTCACGCCCTGTTGAAAAAGCTCCCATGTGAATTCGGAATCCGAGGTCTCGGGGCAGTTGGCCAGCAGCCACCAACGCCAGTAATCACTGGGCAAAATTTCCAGTGCCTGATCCATGAATACACCACGCCCTTGACTGGTCGAAAACTGGCCGCCGTCGTAGTTCAGGTAATTGAACGATTTCAGGTGATCCACCATCTTCCATGGCTCACCGGAGCCGAGGAGTGTCGCGGGAAAACTCAACGTATGGAATGGGACATTGTCCTTGCCCATGAACTGGGTGTAGCGGACGTCATCCGCGCCTTTGTCCGTGCGCCACCAGCGTTCCCAATCCGCGCTACCCTGCGCATCGGCCCACTCACCGGCACAGGCGATGTATTCAATGGGTGCGTCGAACCAGACGTAGAACACCTTGCCTTCCATACCGGGCCATTCTTCATCACCGCGCCGCACCGGGATGCCCCAGTCCAGATCGCGCGTAATGCCACGGTCTTGCAATCCGTCCCCGTCATGCAGCCATTTTTTGGCAATAGATGTGGTCAAGACCGGCCAGTCAGCTTTGGAATCAATCCACGCATCCAGATCGTCCTTGAGGGCGGACTGGCGCAGATACAGGTGCTTGGTTTCGCGCACTTCCAGATCGGTGGAGCCGGAAATGGCCGAGCGCGGATCAATCAGATCGGTTGGGTCAAGCTGTTTGGTGCAGTTTTCGCACTGGTCTCCACGGGCCTTGTCGTATCCGCAATTGGGGCACGTTCCTTCGATGTAACGGTCCGGCAGATAGCGGCCGTCGGCGATAGAATAGACCTGCTTTTCAGACACTTCACGGATTAGGCCTTCATCAGCAAGCCGACCCGCAAAATGCTGGGTCAATGCGTGGTTTTGCGCAGATGAGGAGCGTCCAAAGTGGTCAAAAGACAGTCTGAACCCGGCTGCAATTTCGGCCTGAACGGCGTGCATTTCTGCGCAATATTCGGCCACAGGCTTGCCTGCTTTAGCCGCCGCGAGTTCAGCAGGCGTGCCATGTTCGTCCGTGGCGCAGAGAAACAGTACCTCGTTGCCGCGCGCGCGCTGGTAGCGGGCATATAGGTCGGCGGGCAGCTGGCTGCCGATCAGGTTGCCGAGATGTTTGATCCCGTTGATGTAGGGGATCGCAGATGTGATCAGGTGACGCTGCATAAACGGGGCCTTTGCATGAGTGCGCCCCGTCTAGCAGTGCGGCGGCGCAGGGAAAAGACCTAGCAGAGCGGCTTAGTCCCGTTCGCGACTGCGCCCCAAGAGCCGCCCGATCACAAAGGATGTGCGCGGCGCATAGACATAGCGTGTTCGCGCAGCAGGTGTGCTGCGCGCGCGCATCCGGGCCAACCCGAAGATGATCAGAAGCCCGTGCCCGACCGAGATCATCGCAAAGAGGGCAGCGGGTCCGTAGGCCTCAATCAGTGCAGACGCCGTGAACGGTGCCGCAATCGCGCCGACTGCAAAGTAAAACATAAGGGCGGCGGACAGTTCCACGCGCTCTGAACTGTCGGCAAAGTCGTGGGCATGTGCGGCCGCGACCGAATAGATCGGGAAGGTCGTGAGGCCGAACAGGGCTGCGGTCACCATGATGCCAAAGGTGCCAAATCCTGTGCTCAGGACTGTGATTCCGCAGCTCAGCATCGCCGCTGCTGACAACCAGATGAGCACCCAGCGCCGGTCGAATTTGTCGGCAAGCCAGCCCACTGGGTATTGGGCCATCGCTCCGCCCAACACGAATGCGGCGAGGAACCATGCGATTTGCGCGGTGCTGAGGCCGACCTCTTGCCCATAGATCGGCCCCACCATCCGAAACGATGCGCTAGACAGGGCCGCAACGATCACGCCAACGGCTGCGAGCGGCGAACGCTCAAAGGCGAGCCGGGGTCTGAGGCGCGGCGAGGTCGGTGTTTCTGGTTGCTTCGCCGTAGTCAGGGTCAGTGGCAACAGGGCTGCGCAGCAGACAATGGCGAGGATGTTGTAGCTGACGTAGCTCGCTGGTTCGAGCACCGAGATCACGAGTTGTGCCGCGAGCGACGCCCCCATATCGACCCCGCGATAGACCCCCATGGCCCGACCGCGCGTCTCGTTTGTAACCTTGGCCTGCAACCATGCTTCGATCACGGTGTAGCATCCGGCAACACACATGCCGGATGCGATACGCATCACGGCCCATGCCGTTGAATCGATAATCAGCATGTGTGCAATCAGCGCGATGGCACCAGAGGCCGTAAAGGCGGCGAAGGCGCGGGCATGGCCGACGCTGCCCATCAGGCGCGGGGCCCACCAACAGCCGATGAAAAAGCCAAGAAAGTGCGCCGATCCGAGGATCCCGATTTCTTGGGTGCTGAAGCCAAGCGCAAAGCCAGACAGTGCGTCGAGTGGCCCAAGCGAGCCCGAACTTAGCTGCAACAAGATGACAGACAGGAACAGGGCCGCGAAGGAGATGAGCATACGCATAATGCTGCACGTACCCCGGCGTGTGCGTCATCCCTTGCCCGTTTCCGACAAAATGGGGCGGTTTATCCCGTCGCTTCGATATTTGCGTCGATTTCGATGGCGACGGTGTCTGCAACCAGATCAGGATAACCGACAGCGCCGAATTCTGTCCGGTTGACGTTGCCGTTCATCACGACCCGCAAGGCGCTCAGATCATCTGGGGCGCTGCCGGGGGCGCGAAACAGTTGTGCATCGAACCGGACTGGCTTGGTCACGCCGCGCAGGGTCAGCATGCCCTCGACGGTTGCCCCTTCCGAGATGCGCCCGCGCGCGCCGAGAGTGACTTTGGTCGATTTGAACCGGGCGAGGGGAAAGTCGTCGGCCGCCAGAACGCTGCGTGATTTGAGCGCTTCGGTGGCAAAGATCAGGCCAGTGCGGGCGCGCCGCACATCCGCGGTGACGTCGGCGGTCGAAGCCTCAAGGTTGTTTGGATCGATCTTCAGGTCGGCACGGTCGATGGGCACGGTGCCTTTCAAGGGTGTGCCTTCCAATGTGAATGTGTAGGTGATGGTCGCTCCTGTGTCGCCCAGCCGATAGGGCATGGGTGCGGCAAAGGTGGGGGCCGCTATGGCGGCCAGCCCAAGGGCGAGAATGTGACGGCGGTGCATGTCTTTGGTCCTTTTGAAAGGGATTGATGCAGGGCTAACACCTCAGTTTGGCTTTCTATACATCCCTCACGCAGCCTTTATCGCATGTGTGATGCGCGGTAGGGCGGTGCCCTTTTCCCGGGCGACGTGCCAGGCGGCTTCGGGGGCGGTGCGTGCCCGCAAGCGCCTGAGCGCCCAGGCCCCCGGCGTTCCCTTGTGATCCGGAGCCAGATGCCAGCGGCTTTCCACCCCTTGCGCGCCGCCCATGCCCGGCGTCAGCAAAAGGCCCAAAGGCGCGCGCCCTTGTAACTTGCCCCCGGTTTCTGCGGCCAGATGCATCCGGCGCACGGCCGTCAGGCCTGGCAGGCCGGGCAGGTCGGCCACAGCCAGAGGCACAGCCCCTGTCCGCAGCACTTCTTCCATGCTCCACAGCACATCCTCGGCCCGTTTGGGGTGCACAAAGGTCAGGCGGGCCGGGTTGATAAAGGGCATCATCCCGCAGGGATTCAACCGGTCTGCCCCCCAATCCGGCGCAATCCAGATCACCGGCCCCTTGGTCTGTGCTGCCAGCCAAAGCGCCAGACGGTGCCGCGCTGGCCCGCACCCCTCATGCAAACGCCCCAGCGCCAGCCCATGACCTAGCCCGTGTTGTTCCCCTTGTGGCAGCAGCGCCATGCTGGGTGCATCGCGCGCGGGGCCGCGCTGTAAAAGAGGGTGAGAGACTGGCATGAGTTCATTATACATGTTCTTTGTTTGTTCTCAATGTGTGGGCTGTGCATGAGCCGCGGAAAATTAGCTTGCCCGTAACGATGCGCCCGTTAGGGTCGGCGCGACCAGAGACGTGAAAGGACAGGGCATGGAGCGACGCAAACTCGGGCGGACCAATATTGAGGTGTCCGCGCTGTGCCTTGGCACGATGACCTGGGGAACACAGAACACTGTGGAAGAAGCGCACGCCCAGATCGAACGCGCGCTTGAGGCGGGCATCAATTTCCTCGACACGGCCGAGATGTATCCCGTGAACCCGATCAGCGCCGAAACCATCGGCCGAACCGAGCGTATCATAGGCCTTTGGTTTGAACGCGGTGGTGCGCGTGATGAGTGGGTCGTAGCGACCAAGCATTCGGGCGAAGGGATGCGCCATGTGCGGGACGGCGCGCCGATTTCGTCCAAAACGATTGCCGAAACGGTTGAAGGGTCGCTGCGCCGGTTGCAGACAGATTACATCGATCTCTACCAGTTTCACTGGCCCAATCGCGGCAGTTACATGTTTCGCAAGAACTGGGAATATGACCCGACCGGCTCCGATCCGGCTCAGGTCCGCCAGAACATGGACGACTGCCTCGGCGCGCTTCAGGCCGAGGTGGACCGGGGTACGATCCGTGCCTTTGGCCTGTCCAATGAAAGCGCGTGGGGCACCTGCCAGTGGCTTGCAGCATCGGAACGCGGTGGCGGACCGCGGGTGGCGACGATGCAGAACGAATACTCCCTGCTTTGTCGCCGCTATGACACCGATATGTCCGAGATGAGCATATACGAAGACGTTGGTTAGCTTGCCTTTTCCCCGCTCGCGGCCGGGTTGCTGACGGGCAAGTATCAAGGGGGCGCGGTGCCGGACGGATCGCGCATGTCACTGAACGACGATATGGGCGGTCGCAAGACGGAGCGGGTCTTTGCTGCTGTTGATGCCTATCTCGACATCGCTGCGCGCCATGGGCTCGATCCGTCGCAGATGGCCTTGGCGTGGTGTATGACGCGGCCCTTCATGTGCTCGGTCATCTTTGGTGCCACGACCATGGACCAGCTTGAGGTGGCTCTTGGTGCGGACGATGTGACGCTGAGCGCTGAGGTGCTCGCAGACATCAGCGCTGCGCATCGCGCCCATCCGATGCCGTACTAAGTGTTCGTTCGGGCGCGGCGTGTGTGGCGTACCGGCCCTCCGGGGGAAGTTTATTTGGCAAGATGAAGATGAGGGGGCAGGGCGGCTGTGCCATGTGACCTCTGAAACATCGTTTTTTGTGTGTCGAAAGACGCTTTTGAGGTGGCGCATCCTCGTGTGATCGCGAAAGTGTCAAAAACACGCAAAAGGATGCCGCCCATGCCCCTATCGATGAACCGTGAGGTGTTTATCACCTGTGCTGTGACCGGCTCTGGCGGGACGCAGGATCGCAGTCCGCATGTCCCCCGTAGCCCGGCCCAGATTGCAGACAGCGCGATTGCGGCGGCCAAGGCGGGGGCGGCGATTGTGCATTGCCACGTGCGTGATCCTGAGACAGGCGCGCCCAGCCGGGATCTGGGTTACTACCGCGAAGTCACTGAACGCATTCGGGAATCTGAAGTCGATATGGTTCTGAATCTGACAGCAGGTATGGGCGGAGACATGGTTTTTGGCCCGACAGAAAAACCGATGCCGCCGGTGGACGGCACGGATATGATCGGGGCCGCCGAACGGGTGCAGCACGTGGCCGAATGCCTGCCCGAGATTTGCACCCTTGATAGCGTGACGATGAACTTTGCCGATGCCGATTATGTGATGACCTACACGCCGGGGACGCTCACCGCGATGGGGTCGATGAAGACGGCCCTTGGGGTGAAGCCCGAGATCGAGGCCTTTGACACGGGCCATTTGTGGTATGCAAAACAACTGGTTGCAGACGGTGTGCTGGACGCGCCCGCGCTGGTGCAACTGTGCATGGGCGTGCCGTGGGGCGCGCCGGATGACCTCAATACGTTCATGGCGATGGTCAACAATGTGCCCGATGACTGGACCTTTTCTGCCTTCGGGTTGGGGCGCAATCAGATGGCCTATGTCGCTGCTGCAGTGCTTGCGGGGGGCAATGTGCGTGTTGGCTTGGAAGACAACTTGTGGCTCGGCAAGGGCGAGTTGGCGCAGAACTGGCAGCTGGTCGAACGTGCGGGCACCATCATCGAAAACATGGGGGCGCGGGTCATTGGCCCTCAGGAGGTGCGCGAAAAGCTCGGGTTGGTGAAACGGGCGCCCAAGGGGTGAAAACTGCGATGCACAGGGCGTGCACAACCTGTGCACAGGCTGTGCACCGTTTTGGTGCATATGCAATTCTGTCCCTTGTTCTGGTTGCGTGTAGCGATGCAGGGAGATTTGGTTCTGATCCATCGATATTGCGCAATCCCACCGTGCCGATTGGTGCGATCACCCGCTTTGACCCTGCTCTTTTTGATGGCCGTTGGGAGGTGATCGAGACCGCGGGTGGTGCGTGGGATTTGCGCGATTTTGAAGTGTCAGGCAACAGCACGGAATGGCGCGGTGGTGTGACAGGAACCATCACCCAACGCGCCCCGGGCATTTTGAAGATCGACTATGCGGGCGGCACATCGCGCGACATCTGGATCGTGTGGATCGACCCCGACCATCAGACAGCCGCTATTGGTGATCCCGAGGGGCGCTTTGGCTTTGTTGCGACACGTCCCGGTCGGGCCCGCGCTGATCAAGCCGAGGCCGCCCGTCAGGTGCTGGATTTCAACGGATACAAGACCAAAGACTGGAAAGGTGTGCCATGACAACGGCAGCAATCATCGGTGGCGGTGTGATCGGGGGCGGCTGGGCTGCCCGTTTCCTTCTGAACGGTTGGGATGTGCGGGTGTTTGATCCGGACCCGGAGGCCGATGCCAAGCTTGCCCCTGTGCTGGCGCAGGCGCGCCGCGCCTTGCCGAGCCTCACGGATGTGGCCCTGCCGCCCGAGGGGGCTTTGACGTTTCACAGTGATATGGCCGAAGCTGTGTCCGGCGTAGACTGGATTCAGGAGAGCGTGCCGGAGCGTCTTGAGATCAAACACAAAGTACTGGCGTCGGTGCAAGCGCACTGCCCACCGGATGCAATCATCGGTTCGTCCACAAGTGGTTTCAAACCGTCCGAGTTGCAGGAGGGCGCGGCCCGTCCCGGTCAGATCATGGTGTGCCATCCCTTTAACCCGGTTTATCTGATGCCGCTGATCGAGGTTGTGCCATCGCCTGAAACTGATCTTGCTCTGGTGGAAAAGGCCGAAGGGATTTTGCGGGGTCTGGGTCACTTTCCGCTGCGCGTGCGCAAGGAGATTGATGCCCACATCGCGGATCGTTTCCTTGAGGCTGTGTGGCGAGAGGCGCTTTGGCTGGTCAAGGACGGTGTCGCCACCACCGAAGAGATCGACGAGGCAATCCGCATGGGCTTTGGCATTCGCTGGGCGCAGATGGGGCTGTTTGACACCTATCGGACTGCGGGCGGCGAGGCGGGCATGCGCCATTTCATGGCCCAATTTGGCCCGGCGCTGAAATGGCCGTGGACCAAGTTGATGGACGTGCCTGAGTTCACGGATGAGCTGGTGGATCTGATCGCAGGTCAGTCCGATGCGCAATCGGGCCATATGAGTATTTCGCAGATGCTGGCGGCGCGCGACGACAATCTGGTGGGCATGATGCGCGCCCTCAAAGCCAACAATTGGGGCGCCGGGGCGGTGATGAACGCCCATGAGGCGACCTTGCGCGCAGGCACCGTGCTGGGGGCTTATGCAGATGATCTGGAGGATGTGTCGGCCCCGATCCTGACCGTGCGCCGCGCGGTCCCGCTCGATTGGACGGACTACAATGGTCACATGAACGAGGCCCGCTATTTGCAGGCCTTTGGCGATGCGACGGACCGGTTCATGGCCATGATCGGGTGCGATGCGGATTACATCGCGACCGGGGGCAGCTACTTTACCGCAGAGACCCATATTCGTCATGTGGACGAGGCGTTGGCAGGTGCCATCATCGAAGTGCGCACGCAAGTCCTGGCCGGTGCGGGCAAGAAGCTGCACCTGTTCCATGAGATGTTTGAGGGCGATCGCTTGCTGGCCACGGGAGAGCATTTCCTGCTGCGTGTGAGCCTTGAGACCCGCCGCCCGTCCGAGCCGTCACCTGCCATTGTCGCTGCCCTTGAGCGCATTGCATCCTCCCACGCGGACCTGCCGGCGCCGGAAGGTGCGGGGCGCGCTGTTGGCCAACGCCCGTGAGCCGGGTCCTGATCACTGCCGGGGCTTCAGGCATTGGTCTGGCGATGGCGCAGGCCTTTGCCCGGCAGGGGGATGAGGTATGGGTGACGGATGTGGATGCGGCGGCCCTTGACGCTTTGCCGGATGGCATCGCGGGGCGTCACTGTGATGCGGTGGATGAGGACCGGTTGGTCGAGGTTATGGGCGAAATCGGAGCGTTGGACGTTCTGTGCGCGAATGCCGGAATTGCGGGGCCGACGGCCAAGGTCGAAGATGTGGACCTTGCGGATTGGCGCGGGTGCGTTTCAGTCAACCTTGAGGGCGCGTTTCTGGCGGCCAAACACGCGCTGCCCGCGATGAAGGCTGCGGGGCAGGGATCTGTAGTTTTCACCTCGTCCACCGCCGGGCAATTCGGGTATCCCAACCGCGCGCCCTACAGTGCGGCCAAGTGGGCCATCATCGGGTTGATGAAGACCGTGGCCATGGAGGCCGGTCCGTTTGGCGTGCGTGCCAATGCGATTTGTCCCGGCGCGGTCGAGGGGCCGCGCATGGAGGGTGTGCTGGCGCGTGAGGCGGCGGCCAAGGGGATGACCCGCGATGAGGTCTATGATGGATATGCCGCTGGGACTTCGATGCGGTCTTTTGTCGAGGCTGAGGATATCGCGCAGATGGCTGTGTTTTTGGCCTCGGATGCGGCGCGGATGGTGTCCGGGCAGGTCATCGCTGTGGATGGGCATACGGAGAATCCTGATCCGAAGGTGTGAGTGGTCGGGGGGGGGGCACTGTTTGCCATTGGCAAATGAGCCCACCCGCCGACCCCCGAGCGAAGTCACTCTAAAAGACTGCGCAAACCGTCCAGATGTTCGGGGATGTCGCGCGCGCTGACCCGGGCTTCGCGCACCAGTTCGTCAAAATGCAAAGAAAGCGTTTCGATCCGTTCGCGGTCGCGAAAGGCCATGTAATGTCCGCCGGTGTAGAGCACGGCGAGCAAGGGGCCGAAGACGGTGATCGGCGCGGAGTAAAGACGGCGGGCGTCAAACAGGTAGACCCGCAAGCGGGGGTAGAGTTGCCGGGTCAGATCGGTCAGATGATTGAGTTGCGCCTCGCGCGTTTGGGCGGGCAGCCCTTCGTAGTACCCGGTGCCAGCGGCAAAACTGTGTACCTCGTAAAGCGGCATGGCGATTTCATAGTCGGATTGCGCGGCCCGCATCCAGTTCAGCCGGTCGCGAGAGGCGTTGATGGCCTGCGCCGTGGTCCTTCCGAGATGCGGTGAGTATTCCCATTCCAGCATATCCTGCGATTTCAGCATGTCGGGCAAGCCCGCGGGGACATGGCGAATTTTGTAGCCTGCCGCTTCCTGGTGCCAGCCGAAGATGCGTTCGTCGACCAGCGCGCGGGGCGCCTGGGTTAAGGTGAGGGCTGCTGCGGTCAGGGCCGCAGCGCTTTCGGGGCGATCCGAGAGCCCGAGCAACCAGTCGGCGGAGACCCCGAGCGCCTGCGCGCAGGCTCCGACCACTTGTGCACCCGGAAGGCGCGCGCCGCCGCTGGCCAGCGCCTGAGAGACAGTGGAGCGGTCTGCCCCGATTTGGCGCGCCAACGCGCTTTGGCTCAGCCCGGCGCTTTGCATGGCGCGTGCAAGGCGGCGGCGGAACCGGTCCGCGCGGTCGCGTTTGTCGATAATAGTGCTCATGTGGTGATATAAATCACAGATTGCCGGATTTGTTAACGATATTCGGAATGTGCCGGCAGGGTACGGATGGGTAGGGTCCATGCCAGACGATTGAAAGGACCCCCATCATCATGCCCTCCACATCGACGACCAGACCGCCACGAGTGCAGATTTTGGCGGCTGTGGAGTGGGGCACTTTGGCATTGTGGGCCGGATGTATGGGCGCGCTGGGCGCGGCCGTGTTTTTCGTTGCTGAGTGGTCGCTGGCCCTCGCCGTCATGATGGCGGCGCTGGCCCTTGTCTTGCATGCCTCCCTCAGTCACGAGGTGCTGCATGGTCATCCGTTTTCGTCCCGTTTGGCCAATGAAGCGTTGGTGATTGTCACGCCGTTGCTCTTTATTCCTTACCTTAGGTTTCGCGACACCCACCTTGCGCATCACAGGGATGAAAACCTGACGGATCCCTATGATGATCCGGAGACGAACTATCTGGACCCGGCGGTCTGGGATCGGTTGCCACGCGCGGTGCAGATGCTTTTACACGTCAACAACACGTTGATCGGGCGGATGCTGATTGGGCCTGTGATCGCGCAATATGTCTTTATGCGGGGCGATTGGCGCGCGATCCGAGGCGGGGACTGGCAGGTGGCCAAGGGCTGGCTTTTACACCTGCCGGGTGTCGCGCTGGTTCTGGTTGTGGTCTGGGCCGCACCGATCTCGTTGGGCGCGTACCTTCTGGCCTGCTATCTCGCCTTGTCGATCCTTAAGATTCGCACGTTTCTGGAGCATCAGGCCCACAAGCTGGCCCGGGCGCGCACGGTCATTGTGGAAGACCGTGGATTGCTGGCGTTTCTGTTTTTGAACAATAACTTGCACGTTGTTCATCATATGCATCCAAAGGTGCCGTGGTATCGCCTGCCGGGGATGTATCGTGCCAATGCCACGCGTTATCTGGCCCGCAATGAGGGGTATCGGTATCGCTCTTACGGCGAGGTTTTTGCGCGTCACTTTTTCCGCGCAAAGGACAAGGTGGCCCATCCCCTCTGGTCGCGGGGGCGCTGATCCCCCATAGCGGGGTATGACCCTTTGGATTCCCATCACGGTTGCCGCCGCGCTGTTTCAGACGTTGCGCTTTATGTTGCAGCGTCAATTGTCGCTGGGCACCTTGAGCGCGGGTGGCGCGACACTGGCACGCTTCATGTATTCGGCCCCGCTGGTTGCTGTTCTGATCGTGATCTACATGGCGCAAACCGGGCAGGACTGGCCGCGGTTTGGACCGGCGTTCTGGGTGTACGGGGCCAGCGGCGGGTTGGCGCAAATCCTTGCCACCGTCGCCACTGTGCGTCTGTTTCAGGCGCGCAACTTTGCCGTTGGGATCACATTCAAGAAGACCGAAGTGATGCAGGCCGTTCTGGTCGGGTGGGTCGTCTTGGGGGACACGGTATCTGCTCTTGGCTGTGTGGCAATCGGGCTGGGGCTGGTTGGCGTTTTGCTGCTGTCCGCCCCGCCGGACATCGTGCGGGTGCGGTTGCGCGATCTGGCCAATCGTTCGGTGGCTTTGGGGCTTGGTGCGGGGTTGCTGTTTGCGGTGTCGGGCGTCTGCTATCGCGGTGCGTCGCTCAGCCTTGGGCTGGACGATCCATTGGCGCGCGCGGGTTTGACCCTGTCTGCGGTGACGGCGATGCAACTGGTTGCCATGGTGATCTGGCTGCGCTGGCGCGATCCGGGGCAGGTCACGGCCGTTTGGGCGGCGCGGCGTGTTGCGGTCTGGGTTGGGTTGATGTCCATGTTGGGCTCGTTCTGCTGGTTCACCGCCTTCACCCTGCAAAACGCGGCCTATGTGAACGCGGTGGGGCAGGTGGAGTTGATCCTGAGCGCGCTGGCCTCGACGCTGGTGTTCCGCGAGGCGATCAGTGCGCGCGAATGGGCCGGGATGGGCATACTGCTGGGCTCGATCCTGATGTTGATTGCTGTGATCTGACCCTAGTCCGGCATCGGGGTGCCACGCAGGCGCAGGAACAGGCTTTCTTCATCATCGTTTCGGAAATAGGGCACGCTGGCCGGTGGCGTGCGATCCTGCACCCGGGCGGCGATTTCGCTCAGTACTACTTCGGTGATAAAAGGCATGTCAAAGCTGCGCACTTCGCTCAGACCGACCCATTGCAGGTGGGAAAGCTCATCTGACGCGGCACTGAAGTCATCGGGGTCAGAGGCGAGATCGTCTGCATCAATCAGGAAGAACCGAGCATCAAAACGGCGCGGGCGTCCAGGCGGCGTGAGGGCGCGGAAGACGAATTGCAGCGGTTCTGCGTGGGGCAGGTGACCCGTGGCTGCAAATCCATGCCAGTCGGTCGGGGGCGCGGCCCATGCCCCGGGTGTGCCAAGGACCTGTCCGGTTTCTTCAAACAGTTCGCGGATTGCGGCCACCGCAAGCGCGGGGACAAGGCTTGGTGTACTGTCCTCGGACAGTCTATCAGTGTTGGGAGCGGCGAGTGTGGTGTCCAGCGGGACGTGGTGGCCAGCGGTGTCCACCGCGCCACCGGGAAAGACGAACTTGTTAGGCATGAACGCCGCCTTGGCACCGCGCTGTCCCATCAGGATACGGGGGGTTGTAGCCCGATCACGCAGCACGATGACTGTGGCCGCGTCTCGGATCTGGCTTTTGTCTATTTCTGTGCCCATTGCGGCGGCGCGTCCTCGTGACTTGCGACTTTCACGTCTGGATCAGCCTAGGCTGATCAGCCGCTTTCGGCAAACCCGCCCATGCCGCGCGCCCATTGAAAGCCGACGATCGCCCCTTTGAGGCGGGGCAGCAGGTAAAGTGACAGTGCCACGCAACCCACGGCAAAGATGGTGAACAGCACCAGCGGTTCGGGTCGCCATTTCACAAAGGCAAAGTGCAGAAGTGGCGCCATCAGGTGCCCGACGATCAGGATCGTGAGGTAAGCCGGGCCATCATCTGCGCGGTGGTGCGAGTAGTCGAGCTTGCACACAGGGCAGCTGTCGGCAACAGCCAGATACCCTTTGAGAAGCCGGCCTTGGCCGCAGCGCGGGCAAGTGCGTCGCCAACCACGAAAGAGGGCGGGGCGCACGGCACGCTGCGTTGAGTCGTGATCGGTATCGTCTGATGTGGAGTCGGTGTGCACGAAACTGTTCCTTCGTTACTGCTTGGCCAATGTGGAGACAAGCGGCGTCATTTGGAATGGCACATACTGTCCTTGCGTCCCGATGTCGCGCTTTTCGGCGCAAAAACTTTTTTCGACGGAATGTGTGGTGGGCTGCGTTTGATGGGTATGGCGCGGTTGGAAAAGCCAGCCCGCCCTGAGGTAAAAACGGAGTAAAAGACACATGAAACGTACAACATTTATCGCCGCCATCGTCGCCGCTGCTGTTGGTTTGACCACACTGTCCGCCATGGCGCGCGAGCGTGGCCCCGACTTTGCCACTCTGGATGCAGATGGAAATGGTGAGGTGACCCTGTCCGAACTGCAGGCCCGCGGGGATGCACGGTTTGAAACAGCTGACACGGATGGTGACGGTTTTCTGAGCCTGGCCGAGTTGGAAGCTGCCGGTCAGGAGCGTGCGGGCGACCGTGCCGCGCGGATGCTGGAACGGATGGACGCCAACGATGATGGCAAACTGTCTGCCGATGAGATGAAGAGCCCACGCCGCGATCCAGCCCGCATGTTTGATCGCATCGACGCGGATGGCAGCGGTGGCATTTCCGAAGAAGAGTTTCAGGAGGCCCGCGCCAAGATGGAAGAACGTCGTGGCGGCAAGAAGCGCGGCGACAACTGAGCCTGACCCCGTCCCGCCCCTTGCATAAAGGGGCAGGGCAGGGATAGCCCGGACCTGATGGCCATGCCCCTTGATACCGATCCGCACACGGATGACGCTGACCTGCTTGCCGCGTACGCACGCGGTGATGCGGGCGCGGCCCGTTTGTTGACGGTGCGCCTGACGCCGCGCGCTTTTGGGCAGGCCGTGCGGATGCTGGGTGATACAGGCGAGGCCGAAGATGTCGCACAAGAGGCCATGATGCGCTTGTGGCGCATCGCGCCCGATTGGCGGCACGGCGAGGCAAAGGTAACCACGTGGCTGTTTCGCGTGGTTGCCAACTTGTGCACGGATCGCTTGCGCAAACGTGGGCGCGGTGCGATGCCTTTGGATGCCGTGGCAGAGCCCGAAGATCCGACCCCGTCTGTAGAGGCGCGGATGCAGGAGGATGCCCGCCACACCGCATTGCGCAGCGCCCTTGCGGCCTTGCCGGAGCGTCAGCGGATTGCCGTGACGATGCGCCATTTTGAGGGGGCTTCGAACCCTGAGATTGGAGAGGCCCTTGGCATCAGCACGGAAGCGGTTGAAAGTCTGACGGCCCGTGGCAAGCGCGCCCTTGCCGCAGCACTCAAAGGGCAGGCTGCTGCCCTTGGATATGAAGAAGGATGAAGGACATGACCAAGCCCCCACATCGCGATGGTGACGACGCGTGGATCGATGGCATGCTGGACGATCTGGCGCGCACGCCTGTGCCCGAGACCCCGGATGACCTGATGGCGCGCGTTATGGATGACGCCTACGGGATGCTGCCTGCACCCGGCGGACGGTCTGCGCCTGACCCTTGGTGGCGTCAGGTCGTGGACGGGATTGGGGGCTGGACGGCCGTGGGTGGCCTCGTCGCGGCTGCGGCGACCGGGTTTGTCGTTGGCCTTGGCAGCCTTGAAAGTGTGGGCGTCACCACGCCGTGGACGATGAGTTACGAGACATATTACGACAGCCCCGGCTCTTTGGATGCCTTTGGCTGGGACATGGAAGAAGGCTGATCATGGACTCAGAGACCAAAACCAGACGCTGCCCGCTTTGGGTCAAGATCGTCCTTGCGCTGTCATTGGCGGTGAACCTGTGTATCGCCGGTCTTGTTGCCGGGTTTATCCTGCGCGGCGGACCGCTGGCCGGTCGCGCGCCTGCGATGGGCTATGCGATGCCGTATGTTCTGGCCCTGCCGCGCGATCTGCGTCGTGAGGTGTTTGGGGCTGTGCGCAACGATGACAGCTTGCCCGATCGTCGCGCACGCCGTGAAGAATACCGCGACATGATAAATGCGATGAGGGCGACCCCATTCGACGTGGCCGCCGTGGAGGCGGTGTTGCTGCGTCAGGCCGAGGGCGTGTCACGTGTGCAGGCCGCAGCCCAGGCGGCGTGGCTGGAGGCTGTAACCAGTCTGAGCGATGACGAACGCGCGGCCTATTCGCAGCGCATGGAAGAGGCGCTGAAACGGAACGGTCGCCCCAAGAAGGGGAAAGACTAGCGGCTCGATGACAATGGCCCCTACATCCCCTTAGGCTCGGTTTAGTGCGGCCCTAAGCGGCGGGGCGGAGCAAAGTAACACGATCCCGACCCTCTGCTTTGGCGCCGTAAAGCGCCTTGTCCGCGCGATCCAGAAGCGCTTCGGCCGTCATTGGTAAGGTCTGCGCGGTTTTGAGCGCGGGATCGCAGACAGTCAAACCAATCGAAATCGTGGCGGTGAGCGGCTTGTCGTCAAACCCCGGCACCTCAAAGGGTGCATCCCGGATCATTCGGCAAAGGCGCTGCGCAGCTTTGCGCGCATTGTTCAGACCGGCGCCCGGCATCACGATCAGGAACTCTTCGCCGCCGATCCGGGCCACAAGGTCGACGCTGCGCAGGTTTTTACGCAAACGACGGGCGGTCTCGATCAGAACAGCGTCGCCTGCGGCGTGCCCGTGCGTGTCGTTGATCTGTTTGAAATGGTCCATATCGGCGACCATCACGGCAAACGGTTTCCTCGAGGTTGCGGCCCGGTCGGCAATCCGCGACAGATGCGGCATTGCATAGCGGCGATTGTGCAGGCCCGTCAGCGGGTCGATTACAGCCGCCTCAACCCCCGATTTAACCGTGTCGCGCAGCGCATCCGACATCCGCTTGCGCGCCATCAACGTCTCGAGCCGCGAGGCTAGTTCCGCCGGTGCACCGTCAAAGGGCATCAGGTCATTGGCCCCCATATCGAGCATTTGGGCACCCAGGCGCGGATCAATGTCCATCTGAAGGATGACGATGGCGCTGTGGCGCGTCACGGCGTGGCTGCGCAATGTGGCCAAAAGGCTCAGCATATCTGCTGCATTGTCGCGGCCCACGGGCAAAACGAATGCGTCAGGCACTTCACCTAAGTCGCTGTACAGGCCTTGGCATGGGGTGCAAGCCGCGACGCGTGCCGCCATCAATGCGGCAAGGTCGTTGCGCAATTCATCTGTGTCGATTGCAGGCTCGGCGAGGATGCAGACGTGTTGGCGCGGACCAAACTCCGCGCTCGGTTCGGCAAATCCGAGCGCGCGGGATGTGCCGTCTCTGAGTGTCCATTCACTGGCCGAGGCATAGGCACGGATCACGCTGCGGGTGCGCGCCAACAGCAGGGCGTCATCAATGGGACGGTCCAGAACATCCTCGATCCCGCTGGCAAACAGGCGCTGGCGGTCCAGCGGAGCCCCTGATGCCGCCATGACGATCACCGGCACTTTGCCTTGCAGACCCGCCTTGCGCAGCCGGGCCAGCAGCCGCAATGGGTTTCCGTCCGGCAACATGTCGGCACACAGGATCATGTCAGGCACAGATTCTGCGACCGCAGCCATGGCTGCGGCAATGCTGTCGGCCTGCATCATTTCGTAGTGACTGGCCTCAAGCTTGACTCGCAACATGATGCGGTTGGTTGCAATGGCGTCGATGACCAGGATCTTACCGTGCATGAGACGTGTCCAATTCGTTACAAGTTCTGTGCATTCGTTATTTGTTCGTTTAGGTTAACAAAGGGTTTCCAAAGCCGAGAGAAGGTCCGTTTGTTGTGGGAATGACGCAAGAATCCGCCGAAGTCGTCGGCCTGAAGGCTTTGGCATGGATGGCGGGCAATGAAGAGTTACTGCCTGTCTTTCTTGGCGCGACGGGCGCGAGCGAGGCAGATGTGCGCGCAGGGGCCACTGATCCGGCGTTTCTGGGCGCTCTTTTGGACTTTGTCATGATGGACGACAATTGGGTCAGAGAGTTCTGTGATTCCGCCAGCCTTGCCTATGACCAACCGATGACGGCGCGCACGATGCTGCCCGGTGGGGATCAGGTGCATTGGACGTGAACGCAGCGCAATTCCCCGTAAAGGGCATCATTTTTGACAAAGATGGCACCCTGTTTGACTTTGCCACCACATGGGAGGCATGGGCTGCCGCCTTTTTGCTGCGACTTTGTGAGGGGGACGCGGGGCGCGC